>CACRWZ010000021.1_pt1 | contig 224337 bp, 202 predicted proteins | sample 5377041 | NCBI WGS metagenome assembly CACRWZ01 (sample SAMEA6061846, study PRJEB28556) | metagenome | reverse complement strand
CCAGATCTGCCGGCGGCACCTTCATTTCGTCGGTCGTCGCGGAGGCGAGGCCGACGACGACAGTCCGGCCGCTCTTTCTCGTCGCCCGGTAGGCGATACCGATGTGCTCGGGTTCGACGTGGCCGATCGTGACGATGGTCTTGTCGGCGCCGACGCCGTTGGTGAGGTCGAGGATGCGCTGGACGGGGTCTTCGTACTGGGCGTTGATGGTGTGGGTGGCGCCGAACTCCTGGGCGGCTTCGAGCTTCCAGGGGACGACGTCGACGGCGATGACCTTGGCGGCGCCGGCGAGGGCGGCACCCTGGACGGCGTTCATGCCCACGCCACCTAGGCCGAAGACGGCCACCACATCACCGGGGCGTACCTCCGCTCGTTTGGTTGCTGCTCCGAACCCGGTGGGGACACAGCAGGCGACCAAGCAAGCCTTGTCGAGCGGGATGTCCGGATCCACGCGGATCAGCGTCTCGACCGGCGCGACGATGTACTCGCTGAAGCAGCCGATACCGGCTAGCTGACCGACATCGCGGCCATCGGCGGTGTGGAGGCGATAGGTGCCGTCGAGGAGCGCGCCGCCGGTGATGTTCGCCCCACGGTCGCAGAGGACGGGGAGGCCGGTGAGGCACCAGCGACACTTGCCGCAGGACGGAATGAAGGTGAGGATCACGTGGTCGCCCGGCTGGACTTCGGTAACGCCGGGGCCGACCTTCTCGACGATACCGGCGCCCTCGTGTCCGGTCACGATCGGGTAGTTCGTCGTGAAGTCACCAGTGGCGAAGTGCCAGTCGGAGTGGCACATGCCGGTGGCGACCATTTTGACCAGAACTTCGCCGGCTTTCGGTTCGTCGAGGGTCAACTCTTCGACGACGAAACGACGCTCCGGGCCGTACAGGACAGCGGCTCGCGTCTTCACGCTGTACCTCCCTCCGCACGCCATGCGTGCGCCCGATCGACCGAAAGTTGTAGGGGTCTCTTGAGCACTATAGCGGAACGGAGGCAATCGGTCAAGGAGCCGTCGAGGCGCGTGTTCGGTTGGGATCGGCCCACCGGACGGGGAACGCAGGCTGGTGAAGACGAGCGCCCACGCACTACCGGGTCCGCTGCTGGCGAGGCCGTTGCCTTGTCTTGACCATGCGCTTGCTGGTTCGCGCGACGGCTGGATCGCTGGACGCCGACATGCATTCGCGACGAGTGCCGTACCCGTGGGCGAGCAGAGCGCGATGAGGGCTGGTGGCAGATCTCGTGCCAGTGTTGTGCGCTATCGAGAGGTCACGCGCGCTGGGGGCGAGACGCCGCTCGCTCAGGATGCCTCGTCGCGCCATTCGGCATGGACTGCCGTTTCTCTTCCGCAACGCTATAGTTGCGTTGGAAGGCTCGGGAAAGAATGGGTTCGGAGGGCGAACAGTGAGCGAGGTGCGTATCACGGTTCGGAAGAATGGCCCATACCACGTGCAGGGGCGCGTTGTCCTGGTCGATCACGAAGGAAACGAGATCCCGTACGAGGGCGAGGAGATCTGGTTGTGCCGTTGCGGCGGGTCGGCGACGAAGCCGTTCTGCGACGGTACTCACCGGCGGATCGGATTCAAAGGGGACCTCGGTGTCGAGGTGCGGCGCCGGACGGCGGAGGGGAGTGCGCCGGCGGCTGGTGCCAGCGAGAGCGGAGCGGCCGAGCACGCGGCGGGGGATGGCGACTACGTGCCGGTGCGACCTCTTGCGGAAATACCGGAGGCGCAGATCGTGCGCTTCGAGGTAGACGGAGAGCCGCGCCTCCTGGTGCGGTTCGGCGACCGCCTGTACGCCGTCTATGGGATCTGCACGCACGAGGAGGCGGAACTGGCCGAGGGAGACCTCGAAGACGGCGTCATCTATTGCCCGTTGCACGGTTCCGGATTCGAGCTGGCGACGGGACGGGTGACCAGCTTGCCCGCGACGCGGCCCTTGCCGGTCTACGACGTCGTCGTCCGTGACGGGATGGTCTACGTGTCGCGCCAGCCGCGATCGCAGTGAGACCGGTCGCTCGCTACGGCGTTCCTGCGCACGAGGGGCGGCCAACCGTGTTGTCTCGTGAGCACGGGCGTTGGAGCGGAGGAAGCGACACATCGTGAGCCGGGCGAGCGAAAGGGATGCGTGATGGTCGAGACGTGCGTTGTCGTGGGGGCCGGCGTTGCTGCCTTCGGGTTCGTGAATACGATTCGAGAGGCGGGTTATCAGGGACGCGTCGTCCTGGTAGGGGCCGAGTCGGTACTGCCGTACGAGCGCCCGCCGCTCTCGAAGCAGTACTTGACTGGCAAGAAGGACGAGGATGCGCTCCTGTTCCAGCCGGTGTCGTTCTATGAGGAGCGGAACATCGAGCTGCGTTTGGGGACACCGGTCGAGGAGATCGACCTCCAGCGCAGGGTCGTGCGGAGCGCCGATGGAAACGAGCTCGCTTTCGATACGCTGGTGCTGGCGACCGGCGCGACACCGAATCGGCTGCCCGTCCCCGGTGCCGAACTCGCGGGTGTAGCTGTGCTGCGCACCCTAGCCGACGCACGGGCGCTCCGTGCCGCGTTGGCCGGGGCAGAGCGTGTGGTCGTCATCGGCGGTGGGTTCATCGGTTGCGAGGTCGCGGCCAGCGCGCGCACGCTCGGCAAGCAGGTGGCGCTGGTGGAGACGTTGCCGGTCTTGCTCGGACGTGCGCTCGGGGAGGAGATCGGCAGCGCGATCACACGGGTGCACGAACGACAGGGCGTGGCTCTCTACCTCGGGCGGCGGGTCGTCGGGATCGAGGGCCGTGAGCGGGCCGAGCGGGTCGTGCTCGACGACGGGACGACCCTGCCGTGCGATCTTGTCGTGGTCGGGATCGGCGTGCGACCGGTGCTTCCGGCCGTGGTAGGGGATCTCCGGTTCGACGACGGGGTCGTGGTCGATGCGACCTGCGCGACGAACGTGGACGGGGTGTGGGCGGCTGGTGACGTCGCCCGCTGGTGGCATCCACGGATCGAGCGATTCCTCCGCGTCGAACACTACGACAACGCGCTGGCACAAGGTGCTGCCGTCGCCAAGGCGGTGGCGGGCCAGCCGGAGCCGTACGACGCAGTTCCCTCCTTCTGGTCGGATCAGTACGATCTGACGATTCAGCAGTACGGCTATCCGGTCGAGTGGGACGAGATCGTCGTACGAGGCGACCTGGACGAGCCAGCGTTCACCGCGTTCTATCTCAAGGACGGTCGTGTCTACGGAGCGGTCATCGTCCGGCGGCCCCGGGAGATGCGTCCAGCCCGGCGACTGGTCGAGCAACTGGCGCAGGTCGATCGGACGCTCTTGGCCGATCCGTCCGTCGACCTGCGCCAGCTGCTTGCGTGAGCGAGATGCTGGTTACCGGGTAACTGGGAGACCAGCGCGGGTCCAGGCGATCATGCCGCCAGCCAAATTGGCGACGCGGGTGAAGCCAGCGCGTTGGAGCAACAGCGTCGCCTGTGCCGAGCGGTTCCCGCTCCGGCAGACGAGGACGATCTCCTGGTTCGGGTCGAATTCGGTGAGGCGTCGCGGGAGTTCAGCCAGTGGGACGAGCTGGGCACCCGGAATGTGACCGGCATTCCACTCGTGCGGTTCGCGAACATCGATAACGAGGGCGCCACGCTGCTGCCGCGCGTGCGCCTCAGCGGGAGCGATCTCCGGTACCGGTGGTCGACCGAACAAGCGCGTCAACATTCTCTATCGTTCCTTCCCGAGTCGTCGGAAAACGACGCGATCTATCAGCTCTCGGACTCCGCCGACATCCAGGATACTCACCGGGGCATACCCGGGATCGGGCATGTGGTCAGCCTTTCCGTCACGAGACGCTGACCGCTGCACCGCGAGCGACCGGATAGCCGGCAGCGCGCCACGCGTCCATCCCGCCCTCTACCGAGTAGACGTGATCGAAGCCGTGCGCTTGCAGCAGGCTTCCGGCGAGGACGCTTCGTGTACCGGAGCCGCAGATCAGCACGAGCGGCTGGCTGAAATCCGGCTGACCGAGAGCGTCGAGGAGCCGATAGAACGGAATGTGGCGTGCACCCTCGATATGGCCCTCGATCCATTCGGAACGCTCGCGGACATCGATGACCTGAACGAACCGTCGCTCCTTCAGCCAGCGGGCCAGCTCGTGGACAGTGAGGACAGGCAGCGTGCGGTAGGGATAACCGGCACGCTCCCAGGCGGGCATGCCGCCTGCGAGGTACCCCACGACCTGATCGTAGCCGATGACGGCGAGCATGAGGACGGCACGACGCGCGTCCTCATCGCGCTCGACGACCAGGACGAGCGGTCGATCGGGTGGTAGGACCAGTCCGACCCGGTTCTGGAACTGGCCGCCGTCCAGTGCGACCGAGATGGCTCCCGGAATGTGGCTGGCGGCGAAGGCAGCCGGCGAGCGTACATCGAGCAGCGTAGCACCCTGCTCGAGCAGCTCACGGACGCGCTGGGGCGTGAGTGGAGTGGTCGCGCCGGTCCGTGGTACTGCCGCGCCACGGTTGAGCTCGACGATGCGCGAGAGATTGGGCGGGCGTTCGGGCAAGTTCTCGTTCATGAAGCGCACGAAGGTGTCGCGGTCACGAATGTGGAGAGCCGGGTTGTGGCTCGCCTCGAAGCCGATCGTCGTCCCCGTCATCCGGTTGGCGACGCGACCGCAAAGCGAGCCAGCCACGTGTCCGGGGAAGACGAGTGTCCCGGGCGGGAGCTGGAGCAGGCGCTGGTGCAAGGAGTCGAAGAGCGCGGCTGCTCCCTCGACGCCATCGACAGCGAGGTCGGGGCGGGCGACGTCGCCGACGAAGAGCGTATCGCCGGTAAGGACGAGCCAGGGGTCGCTTCCACGCGAGCGGTCGATCACGGCGATGACGATGTGCTCGGGCCGATGACCTGGTGTGTGGATGGCGCGGAGGACGACTTCGCCGAGCTCGATTTCGTCGCCGTCGTGGAGCGGGAGGTGCGGGTAGGCCACGCCAGCGAGCGCAGAGACCGCGATGGTGGCCCCCGTCACCTCGGCCAGCTGGTGGTGGCCGGAGACATGGTCGGCGTGGTTGTGCGTCTCGACGATGTAGCGGAGGGTCAGGCCCTCACGCTCCAAGAGCTCGAGGATTTCGTCGACCATGTCGATGCGCGGGTCGACGACGGCAGCCAGCCCCGTATCGTCCGATGCGACGAGGTAGGCGGCACAACCGATGTCCGTGCGGAGAATTTGCCGGAAGTACATGGTTCGTTCCTCCTCAGGAGGATGCGAGTGTCTGCAGGGCACGCTCGAGACGTGAGCGGGCTTCGTTCGCGAGTTCGTCCAGCGCCGGGTTGCCGACGATGCCGAGCATCGCTTTGGGATCGGCGATTTCGACACGGGTCTTACCGTTGACCTCGCGGACGACCACGTTACAGGGAAGCAAGAGCCCGACTTCGCGTTCGGTCTCGAGGGCGCGGTGGGCGAGGGGTGGATTGCAGGCGCCCAGGATCACGTAGCGCTCCATGTCGAGGCCGAGCTTTTCCTTCAGCGTCGCTTTCACGTCGATCGTGGTGAGGACACCGAACCCTTGCTCTTTGAGGGCGTTCTGCACCGCGGTCAGCACTTCTTCGAAGGGGCGATCGAGATCGATACCGAAGCCGTAGCGTCCGACGAACATGGCTGTCGCTCCTTTCCGTATCGTGTCGTCTTCTCCTGCGGGAGTGAGCCAACGGCTCACCTTACCAGCGGATCGCTCAGCCACCGCCGGTCGAGCAGGTCATCGCGGCAGCCTCGCCGGTCGTCCGTGCGGAGAAAGCGGACAGCAGCCGCTCGGTGGCATCGGCACCGCAGTTCGGGCAAACGACCGGCTGATCAGCCTGGGCGAGCCGCACCAGCTTCTCGAAGCGGTAGCCGCAGCGCTGGCAACGATACTCGTAGATCGGCACGTTCTCACCCCCGTTCCCCGAGCAGCACGGATTCGGCGAACTCACCCTGCCGGAGCAGTTGATCGAGCAGGAGTTCGCGGGTCAGGTGGCAGGCATCGAGGATGCGCCGGTCGGTGAGCGAATAGTGCATCTCGGTACCGACACGCTGGGCGTGGACGAGGCCGCGCTGGCGCAAGACGGCGAGGTGCTGGCTGATCTTGGCCTGCCGCTGACCGGTCGCCTGGGCGAGTTCCTTGACCGCCTTGGGCCCTTCGCCGAGGAGCTCGATCAGCTCGATCCGGGTGGGGTCGGCGAGCACCTGGCAGAGCATCGCCTGGAGGCGATAGAGTTCGCGCCGACGCTCGCGTTCGTCGAGGTTCAACGTGGTTTCCTCCCTTCCGTGCTGTGCGCGCGTGCAAGAATATTCGCATGCGCGAATATTCTAATCGAGCGGCTGCCGATTGGCAAGCGTGTCGACAGAAAAGGCCGGTGCTGCACTGTGGAGAAACGCAGGGCGCGGTACAGCGCCCTGTGTTGCGCAGTCCGAGCGAAACCTGCGCGGCGGAAGATTAGGGTTACTGGGTGGCGAGCCTCAGCTCTTGACCCGCCGCTTCTCGGGGTCGACGAAGGGGGTCGGGACGACCCGCCCTGAGCGCGGTCCGGTGCTCGTTTGCACGACGATCTCGCTACCGGGTGTCGCGAACGTGGCTGGAAGGCGGGCGAAGCCGACGATCCGACCGAGCGCTGGCGAGAGGCAGGCCGACGTGACACGGCCGACGGGCTCGCTCGCACCGGGCAGCAAGACGGGCAGTGGCTCGACCAGCAGCCCGCCCCAGAATTCGGGTGGCGGGTCGCCGTCGATAGTGATGCCGACGACCTTGCAGCGTGGACCCTCGTGCCTGATGCGTTCCAGGGAGTCGCGACCGACGAAGCGCGGCTTACGGAAGTTCACCATCCACTCGTAACCGGTCAGTTCGAGCGGGGTCGTCTCCAGCGTCATATCGACCCCATAGGAGAAGATTCCGGCCTCGATCCGGCGAATCTGGCTGGGAGCAGTGACCCGGATACCGAAGGGTCGGCCGGCAGCCAGGACAGTCTCCCAGAAGTCGGGACCGGTGCGGGAGCCATCGAGCGGCATGAGTTCGTACCCGAGTTCGCCCGAAAAGCCGGTGCGGGTGACCAGAACCTCGAACGGGCCGATACGGGTCCAGGCGAAGCGGTAGTAGGGCAAGTCGGCGACCGTGTCGCCAGTGAGTGCGCGGATCACCTCGCGGGCGCGCGGACCACGAATCTGGAGAGGTGCGGTGTCGACGGGTCGGATGGTCACGTCGGCCTGCCAGGCGGCAGCGAGGGCGCGCAGCCAGAGGAGGAGATCGCTATCGGACGGCATGAGCCAGAAGCGGTGCTCCTCTAGGCGGACGACGACCGGATCGTTGACGATCCCGCCATGCTGATCGGTGACGAAGATGTAGCGGCACTCGCCGACCGGGCAGCGGGTGAGGTCGCGCGTGACGGCGTAGTCGAGGAACGTGAGGGCGGCCGGGCCGCTCACTTCGAGCGGAATCTCGGTGCCGATATCCCAGAGGACGACGCCTTCGGTGAGTGCACGGTATTCGTCGAGCGGGTCGGTATAAAGCGCGGGGAGGAGCCGGCGGTGAAACACGGTGTAAGCACGCGGCTGCTGCCGGGACGAAGCGGGAAAGTAGAGCGACGTCCCGGTCCGGAGCGAGCGGAGGACGGGAACGGCCGGTAGCTCTCGCTGCATACGATCCTCCTGGCGTACAGTGCGGCGCAGTTCGTACCAGGTGAATCGGATACTACCGCAGCGGGGAGGCGAGGGTGAAGGTCGCGGCGAGCGACGCGTGTTTCCTGGGCGTGTGGGAAGCTTGACAACCGGTGGGACGCTGTGGTAGCGTTATGGACCGCGAAGGTCCGCGTAGTCGTCAGGGCGGAAGCAGCTGGGCCATGCAATCGATGTGGCAGAGTGAAATGAACCAGCGACCGTTTCCTCTGGCACCGTGCCCGACGATGAACGCGCTCTTCGCGTTGTGGCCCCGAATCTGCGAGTGTTCCCCCTTGAACCAGTAAGATCAGGAAGTACGGCACGTTTCGGCCGCGTGATCCAGTCGTGCTGTGCCGGGATAGTCGCGTTACAGGCTGAATCGATACTATCGCGAAGATATCGTGTGAGTGAGTGACACGTCTACTGTCGCGTGCGTGGCACGAGAGTGAGCCGGAAGGGGCAGGCGCTATGGCACAGGTAGCGAACCACAGTCGACGGTACCTCGCGTTCGTGATCGCGGCATCGACGGTCGGGTCAGCGATCGAGTGGTACGACTTCTACATCTTCGGGAGTTTGGCGTCGATTCTGGCGACGCATTTCTTCGCGAAGGACGATCCGGTCGCGGGGCTGCTCAACACGATCGCTGTCTTCACGATCGGGTTTTTGTTCCGGCCGCTCGGGGCGATCCTGTTCGGCTGGTACGGTGACAAGATCGGTCGCAAGCGGGTGTTCTTGTTGACCTTGCTGGGCATGGGGCTGGGCACAGCGCTCATCGGTGTGCTGCCGACGTACGCGACGATCGGTGTACTGGCGCCGATTCTCGTCTTCTTGCTGCGGGTCATCCAGGGACTCAGCGTCGGGGGCGAGTGGGGCGGCGCCTTGACGTACGTCGCGGAGCACGCACCGGACGGCAAGCGTGGGTTGTACACGGGACTCTTGAGTCCGGCAGCGATCTATGGGCTCATCATCAGCTTCTTCGTGGTGCTGGGGACACGCACGGCGCTCGGGGAAGACGCGTTCCGCGCCTGGGGTTGGCGGATTCCGTTCCTGCTGTCGCTCCTCCTGGTGCTGGTCTCCTTGTACGTGCGGCTGCGCCTCCAGGAAACGCCGATGTTCGCTGAACTGAAGGCACGGCGGGCCGTCGTGCGCAATCCGCTCAAGGTCACCTTCACCGGGGAGAACCTGCGACGGGTGCTGATCGCGGCGGCGGTGTCGTTCGGTCAGGCCGTCGCGTGGTACACAGCGATCTTCTGGGCCCTCTTCTTCCTGCAGACGGCGCAGAAGCTCGATCTGATCACGACCTATAAGATTCTCCTCCCTGGGCTCATCATCGCTCCGATCCTGCACGTCATCATGGGTTGGCTGTCCGATTCCATCGGGCGTAAGCCGATCGTGCTGACCGGTTTCGCGCTGGCCATCGTCGGCTTCTACCCGCTCTACACGTTGCTCGGCCGCTTCGCGCAGAAGGACAACCTGCAGTACTGGCCGGCGGTGTTGACGGTGATGGCGATGATGGTCATCGCGGCGATGGTGTGGGGCCCCTTGCCGGCGCTGCTGGCGGAGTACTTCCCGACGCAGGTGCGCTACACCTCGCTCGGGGTCGTGCAGAATGCGGCCAACGGCTGGGGCGGCGGGTTGGTGCCCTACGTGACGACGTGGATCCAGACGGCGACCGGTAATCTCATGTGGGCGCTCGTTTACCCGATCGCGCTGCCGCTCGTCGGGCTCGTCGTCGGTCTCCTCTTCTTGCCGGAGACGGCACGGCAACGGCTCTGGGAGCAGCCGGGAACGGCGGTGGCTACCGGCGAGGGAGAATAATTGCACCGCAGCGGCTGTCGATGCGGTGGCCGGTGGTCGGTCGTGTCGTCGACTTGCTACCGGAACCGATACCGGGAGAAAGGGGAACGAGCGATGCAGATCGAGACGAAGCCCCTGTTCCAGCAACTCTGGTCGCGTCCACAGTGGGAGGGATTGCCACCTTATCGGTCGCTCCTGACACCGCTCATGTTGCTCGAGCGTACGTTGCACGTCTTCCCGGACAAAGTCGGGGTCGTCGACGGGAACCGTCGGTTGACCTATCGCGAGTTCGGGGCACGCGTCTACCGGCTGGCCAGTGCGTTACGGGGACGTGGGCTCGCGGTAGGGGATCGGGTTGCGGTGCTGTGCCGGAACAGCCTGGAGGCGCTCGAGGCGCATTTCGCTGTGCCGCAGATGGGCGGCATTCTGGTGCCGATCAACGTGCGGCTTTCGAGCGAGGAGATCCGCTACATCCTCGAGCACTCGGGGGCGCGAGCCCTCATTCTGGATGGTGCGTTGAGCGGGTTGGTCGAACCGATCCGGGCGAGTCTGCCGGAACTGCAACTGGTGATCTGGACAGACATCGATGCGCGGCATGGCGAAGTCTCGCCGGCGCGCTCGGCGGTCGCGGATGTCGAGTACGAAGCGTTGCTCGCCGAAGGTTCCCCCGAGCCCTCGGTCTACCCGCTGCGTGACGAGGAGGACGTGCTCAGCATCAACTACACGAGCGGGACGACGGGACGGCCGAAGGGCGTGATGGTCACGCACCGCGGGGCGTACCTGAACGCGCTCGGAGAGATCATCGAGGCGCGCCTGGTACCGGAGAGTGCGTATCTCTGGACGCTGCCGATGTTCCACTGCAACGGCTGGTACTTCCCCTACGCGGTGACCGGGATCGGTGCGACGCACGTGGTGTTGCCTAAGGTCGATCCGGCACGGATCTACCAGCTGATCGAGGAAGAGGGGGTCACGCACTTCTGCGGTGCGCCGACGGTGCTGATCATGCTGCTGCAGGGTCGACTGAGTCCGGACTATCGCTTCCCACGCCCCGTCACGGTACTGACGGCTGCCGCGCCCCCGGCACCGGCGACGATCGCGCAGATGGAAGCGATGGGAGCACGGATCGTCCACGTGTACGGACTGACCGAAACGTATGGGCCGCACACGGTCTGCGAGTGGCACGAGGAATGGGATGCCCTCCCGCTCGAGGAACGGGCACGGCTGAAGGCCCGGCAGGGTGTCGGCTACATCCATGCGCCGGAACTCCGGGTCGTGGATGACGAAATGCGCGATGTCCCGGCCGACGGGCAGACGCTGGGCGAGGTCGTGATGCGCGGCAACAACGTCATGAAGGGCTACTACCGGGACGAGGAGGCGACTGCCAAAGCGTTCGCCGGTGGGTGGTTCCACTCGGGCGACCTCGCCGTGGTGCACCCAGACGGGTATATCGAGCTCCGCGACCGCAAGAAGGACATCATCATCAGCGGTGGGGAGAACATCTCCACCATCGAGGTCGAGCGGGTGCTGTACCAGCATCCGGCGGTCCTCGAGTGCGCGGTGATCGGCATTCCGGACGAGAAGTGGGGTGAGGTGCCGAAGGCGTTCGTGGTGCTGAAGCCGGGGATGCAGGCGACGCCGGAGGAGCTGATCGCTTTTTGCCGCGAGCGGCTCGCCCACTACAAGTGCCCGAAGCAGGTCGAACTGGTCGAGGCTTTGCCCAAGACCTCGACCGGGAAGATCCAGAAGTTCGTCTTGCGGGAACGCGAGTGGGCGGGCTACGAGAAGCGCATCCACTGATCCGGGAGTGCTGCCAGCGAGAACCCGGCCACTGCTGGTGATCCGGTGCTGGGGAGTCCTGGAGTAAGATTCGTCGAGGAAACGCTGTGCGCGTTCCGTCGAGGGCCGGGTACGAAGGATCGTTGCGAACCGAAGGAGGGTGTTCCTTGGCAGCAGAACGTGATCCGTTCCGAGAATATGCCATCGAGACGCTGGCAGTCCACGCCGGACAGGCACCGGATCCGGCGACCGGTGCGCGGGCTGTGCCGATCTACCAGACGACCTCGTTCGTCTTCCATGATGCTGACCACGCGTCGCAGCTGTTCAATCTCGACGAACCAGGGCACATCTACACCCGGATCAGTAATCCGACCGTCGAGGTCTTCGAGAAGCGCGTCGCCTATCTCGAGGGCGGTGTGGCAGCGGTCGCCACGTCCAGCGGTCAGGCTGCGACGACGCTGGCGATCCTCAACATCGCGCGGGCTGGGGACGAGGTCGTAGCCAGTACGAGCCTGTACGGCGGCACGGTCGCGCTGTTCGCCAATACGCTCTCGGACCTCGGTATCACGGTGCGGTTCGTCGAGCCGTCGGACCCGGAGAACTTCCGGCGGGCGATCACCGAGCGGACGAAGTGCATCTACGCCGAGACGATCGGCAATCCACGGCTCGATGTCTTGGACATCGAGGCGGTAGCCAGGATCGCCCACGAGCATGGGATCCCGCTCATCGTAGACAACACCTTCGCCACGCCGTACCTGTGCCGGCCGATCGAATGGGGTGCCGATATCGTGGTCCACTCGGCGACGAAGTGGATCGGCGGGCACGGTGTGGCGATCGGCGGGGTAGTCGTCGATTCGGGGCGGTTCGACTGGGGCAACGGCAAGTTCCCGCGGCTGGTCGATCCGGATCCTGGCTATCACGGAATCTCGTACTGGAAGGACTTCGGCAGCCTGGCCTATGTGACGAAGCTCCGCGCGCACATGATGCGCGATGTCGGAGCGTGCATGAGCCCGTTCAATGCGTTCTTGCTGCTCCTGGGGCTGGAAACCTTGCACGTACGGATGGAGCGGCACTGCGCGAACGCCCTGGAGATCGCGCGCTGGCTCGCGGAACATCCAGCAGTCGCCTGGGTCGCCTACCCGGGGTTGCCGGAGCATCCGTCGCACCATCTCGCGCGCAAGTACCTGCGTGAGGGCTGCTACGGTGCAGTGGTCGTGTTCGGCGTCAAGGGCGGGATGGAAGCCGGCATCAAGGTGATCGACTCAGTCGCGCTCTGGTCGCATCTGGCGAACGTGGGCGATGCCAAGTCGCTGATCATCCATCCGGCTAGTACGACGCACCGGCAGCTGACGCCGGAGCAGCGGGTCGCGGCGGGCGTCGGTGACGACCTGATCCGGCTGGCGGTGGGTATCGAGCACGTCGAGGATCTCAAGGCGGACCTCGATCGGGCGTTGCGGATCGCGACCGGACTGGCAGCACCGGGAGACGGACGCAGCCGCGAGGATGCAGCACGGATCGTGCTGAACGACGAGCAGGTGATCCGCTCGGTCTGCACGCGCGCCTTCGTGGACGAAAACGGGGCGCGCCGGCCGCTGGTGCTGGCGATCGTGGGCTTGTCCAACGATCCGGCTCGGCCGAGCTATCGTGTCGCGCAGAAGCTCAAGCGGCTGGGGTACCGGATCATTCCGGTCAATCCCTTGATCGAAGAGGCGCTCGGCGAGCGAGCCTATGCGAGCCTCAAGGAGTTGCCGGTGCGGGCGGACGTGGTGGTGGTGTTCCGGGCGAGCGAGTATGCGCCGGAGGTGGCGCGCGAGGCGGTCGAGCACGGTGCGCGGGTCCTATGGCTGCAGGAGGGCGTGGTCAGCCCGGAGGCAGCACGGATCGCGTCGGAGGGTGGCCTGGCGGTCGTGATGAACCGCTGCATCTACAAGGAGGCGCAGCGCTGGCGCGGGCACGCCAAGACGTTCCGGCCTGACGACGTCGATCGCGAGCTGGTAGGTGCCGGCGCGGATGGGCGCAGGAGCGAACCGGCGAACGACTGAGCTGACGGAGGCTCGGGATGGCCGGAAGGAGGTGCGACGATGACGGCGACCGAACTCGGGACGTACCAATACATTCTCACCGAAGTGCGGGACGGTGTCGCGCTGGTCACGATGAACCGTCCGGAGAAGCGCAACGCGCTCTCGGTCGCCCACATGCAGGAGCTGACCGACGCCTTCCGGCGGATCGGCGACGATCGGGAAATCGCCGTGGCCATCCTGCGGGGTGCGGGGCCGGTCTTCTGCGCTGGGCACGATCTGAACGAGCTGGCGGCGTGCGACGCTCGGACGGCGCGGCATATCTTCCAGGTTTGCACGACGTTGATGCAGACGATCCGCTCGATCCCCCAGCCGGTGATCGCGCAGGTGCACGGGGTCGCGACCGCGGCGGGTTTCCAGTTGGCGGCGACCTGTGACCTGATCGTGGCAGCGGCTGGAACCCGGTTCCAGACACCGGGCGTGAAGATCGGGCTCTTCTGCTCGACCCCGATGGTCGCAGTGAGCCGGGTACTGCCGCCGAAGAAGACGTTCGAACTTTTGGTGACCGGTGATGCGATGACCGCTGAAGAGGCGGCCCAGCTGGGGATGGTGAACCGGGTCGTGCCACTGGAGCAGCTGGATGCGGCGACCTGGGAGCTGGCCGAGAAGATCCGCGCGGCGAGCCGGTACGTGGTCGGGATCGGCAAGCAGGCGTTCTACCGGCAGCTCGAGCTGCCCGAGCATCTAGCCTATGCCTACGCGATGGAAGTGATGGCGCTGAATGCGCTCGCCGAGGACGCGCGGGAAGGGATCTGTGCCTTCTTGGAGAAGCGGCAGCCTGAGTGGCGCAACGCTTGATCGAGCGACGGCTGCCTTGAGCGCCGGAGCCAGGCTCGCCTGGCTCCGGCGCTGGCGTTTCGAATGCCCAGGCACCGGTGCAGACCTCTCGGATCGATCCGCTGGTAAAGCCGTGTGCATCGCTGCCTCCCAGCGAGGCAGGGGTGAAACCGTCTCTTGCGAGGGTTGACAGCAGCGGGATCACTGGGTAAACTGGTCGCGTACGTACTGGTGTACATTCACATTGCGGGCACTGCGGTGCGCTTTGGGACGAAAGACCTAGGGCCCCGTTGTGTTCCGATGTCGAGAATGTGTGAGGAGCGGTCTGCGAGGCCAGCTGCAGGAGGCGGGGCCATGGTGCTGGAGGAACGTGTTCTCAAGCAATGGCCGGTAACGATTTTCCGGGATCCGTGCAGTGCCGACGAGCAGCCCCGGTGGGTCGCGGTGGCGTGCGAGCCCTCGGAGCTGCCGCCGGAGGCTGCCAATTCGTGTCTGGTTCTGCAGTACTGGCGTCGACAGCTCAGGTGTCCGCCGCTGGCTGATGGCGAGACGCCGGATGCTGCGCTCGCGAATCTGCTCGCGACGCTGAGCGGTGCGGGAGAAGGCTAGGCCGCGGAAAGGGGTGGAGCCATGGGTGAGTACCGCGAAGCGCTGGCCATTGTCGTGAATGCTATCCGTTCCGCCGGACTCCCGCTGACTGGATGGTGCCTCGAACGCGATCGCGTGCATTTTCTTTTGAGCGGAGGGACGACAGTCACGATTCCGCTCGAACGTCTCTTGATCGGTTCACCGAGCACGGTCGTCGCGGAACTCCTGAATGCGATCGGCTGGCGGACGACACCGGTCACAGTGCGGCCGATGGAAGAGATCGTCGAACTGGCCCCGCAGCAGCTCGCCCGACTCCGCTTCGTGCACTGGCTGGTGAGTACCGGCCGGTTGCTCGGTGACACCGAACGAGCGTACCCCGAGTACGCAGCAGCCTCATGAGCGACCTCGCCCCTGTCACGGCCTTCGGGTATTCTTCCGGCGTACAGGGGTGGGGCCGACGTGCCGGACACGAGGGGCTGGTTTCCCTTTCGGCTGGATGCGGAGACGGAAAGCTGGCAGCGGGCAGTCGCCCGAGCTGTCCTCGCTGCCGAACGTGAGCGACCATGCCGAACGATTACGGTTCCACCGCGAGTGGGAGCGTTGCGAACGATACCGGAATTGCGGCGGTGGATCGTGATCATCGAGTCGGTGGCCTATCTCTCCGCGACTGCGCGGGCGCGTGCGCTCCTGGCACGGGTGCCGGAGGTCCTGAGTTGCCGGATCGAGCGGATCGATAGCCGTGGCGCTCGTTTGTCGATCATGACTGTTGCACTTGGTCAGGAGCAGCTGGTGCAGCTGGTCGAGCGCTGTGTGGAGCGCAGCGGGTGCCCGGGACCGGTGCACGTGATGGAACGCGGAAGAACGTCGAACCATGCCGATCTACGGTGACCTGAGCGATCTGCCGTTGCATCTCTTGCTCCAGGCGCTCATGCGTGCTGGTCAGACCGGCCGCTTGACGCTCCGCACCCGGCTGGAAGAGATCACGCTCTTGCTGGATCGAGGTCGTATCGCGGCAGTAGTCAGTAGCGATGCCCAATTGCGGCTCGGTCAGATGCTCCTACAGCTCGGCGAAGTGTCGGAAGAGCAGCTGGAACAGGCACTCGCCTTGCAAGCGGTGAGCCCGGCGCACCGGCGGCTCGGTGAGCTGCTGGTCGAATTGGGCTTCGTGACGCACCAGCAGATCAAGCGGGCGCTGGCCAACCAGTTCGAAGAAGTGCTCGTCCGTGTTCTCTCCGCTCCCGATGCGTCGTTCGCGTTCGTTCCTGAACCAGCGATAGCGCCGAGAGACGAGACGGTGCTCGACGATGCGCCGGCGACGAAATTGATCTTGAACGCGATCCGGCGTGCCGACGAACTAGCCGCGTCGATCGAACTCGCGACTGTCGTGCCGGACCCGAGCGTTCTCGACCAGCTGGCGCAAGAGGAACGTGAGGTCTTGCTCGCACTGCTCGAAGGTCAGCGAACCGTGCGCCAGGTGGTGCAGGCAACCGCGCTCGCACCTGAGGTCGTCCGTGAGGTACTCGAGCGGCTCCGGGCACGCGGCCTCGTCCGGTAGGTCGCCGTCCGCATCCGGTCCGGCGTGCGCTCCCAGCTTGCACGGTCGTCCCTCCGCGACCGAACGGTTGCGGGCTCGATGCTTGCCCTGTGCCGGATTCATCGTCGACGGGCCCAGCGTCATCCGGTGAGGAGGGTGACGCCGAGGAGGGGAGCGCCGACGCGCTCGAGCTGCGCTTTCGCTTCCTGTGCCGCCGAACGCGGCGTCACGCCACTCCGGACGACGAGCAGCACACCGTCGGTGAGCGGAGCGAGACTGAGAGCGTCGCCGTAGGCGGGCAGCGGTGCGGCATGCACGATCGTGCGATCGGCGAGATCGGTGAGCGCACGGAGGCGTTCACCGGTGCGCGGACGTCCGAACAGATCGGCCGGGTTGGTGCCGGCCGGGAGCGTGCCGGGTGGGAGGAGCTGTAGGCCGGCGACGGTTGTCGAGAGGAGCTCGGGTGAGTCGTCTGTGGCACTGTCGAGCCAGCCGGCCAGGCCGGGGGCTCGAGTGTCGGTTGCGAGCTGGTGGAGGAGCGGATGGCGCAGGTCGGCTTCCACGAGCGTGACGCGTTCGCCAGCGACCGCGAAGGCTGCCGCGAGATTGGCGGCTACGTGGGCGGAGTCGGTGGCATCCCGACCGATACCGCAGATGAGGAGAAGCCGGGCAGGACGGTCAGGAGAGAACTGTCGAGTGATCTGGGCACGGAGCGTGCGGTACGCTTCGGCGGCGGCCGAAAGCGGCTCCTCGACGACGACCAACTTCGTCATGTTCCCCTCCACACTACTGCCTGACTGTCGTCGCCGCGACAGTGAGATTTCGCTGATGATCGGAAGGCCGAGCGTGCGTCCGGTATCGCGCGCGGAGCGGAGGACGTCTTCGAAATATTCCACCACGAAGGTGACGAGAATGCCGAAGACCAGGCCGAGAACCGCCCCGGCAGCTGTGTTGAGCTTCGTCCGCGGGCCGATCGGAGTGCTCGGTGCTGTGGGGGTATCCAGTTTCACGATCGTCACCGTGCCCTGAACCCGTTGACCCAGCGGATCGCGGAATCGCTGGAGGATTCGCTGGTTCTCGGCGGTGGCCTGGACGACGAACGCGTCGGCCAGAGCGTTGGCGACACGGGCAGCTCGCTCCGGATCGGTATCGACGACGACGATCTGGACGATGTTGCTGTCCTGGTTGCGGGCGAGCTGGAGGCCGCCCAGGACTCGGCCGGGATCATTGTCGAGTCCCGCGCGCCGGAGCGCGTCCGCGACGAAGTCGGCGTTGCGGATGAGGTCCTGGTAGGAGGCGAGGCGGTTCTTGGCGTAGAGGTCGAGCCAGTAGTCGGGTGGCTCCGCGATCGCCATGAGGCGCACGCTCACCTGATAGGTGGGTGGCTGCTGGCGACTGTAGAGGAAAGCGGCTCCAGCCGCGACGAATGCGGCGAGGAGGACGATCCACCAGCGACGCAAGACGATCGCCAGGTATTCCTCAGGACGCACGCGGCCTCCTCCCCGGCGACATCGGAATCGTCACGAGAACGGGGGTGCGAAGCGCTCGCTGAATGTCCTCAGAGGTATAGAGGGCATCTGCGAAATAGTCAGCGAGAAAAGCGAGAACGATGCCAACGACGAGAGCGACGATGAACTGGATAACCCAGAGCAGGCGCGTGCGCATCGTATCGGGCACTGCGCTGTTCGGCTGTTCGACGACCTGCACGATGACCTGCCGCTGGGGATCGGAGAAGCCGAAGTACTGGGTGCCGCGTTCCCGCAGGGCCTCGACGGCTGCGGTCGCGATCGCCACGGCACGCTGGGGATCGGGCGCGGTAACGGACAGGAGGATCGCGCGATTCCGACGGGTGACACTGATGCCACCCTGCACCTCACTAGGCTCGACCGGACTGCCGAGGAGTGCTTCCGCCCGGCGGGCGACGTCGGTCGCGAACACATTCCCGCGGACGACTTCGGTGAAATCATCGACCGTATATTCATTCGTTAGGTACAGATAATACTCATCGTAGCGGTACTCGTCTGGTGGTGTCTCCTGTGGCAGGCGCGTGACGATGACCGTCGCGCTGGCTGTCCAGCGTGGCTGGTAGGACACCGCCTGGATGATGATCGCGAGGAGTGCGACAGCCACGACGATGAGCGCGATCCAGCGACGACGCCAGAGAATCGCGAAATACGCTCTCAGTTCCATGGGGCGAGCGCCTCCCTCCGTCGCTGCGGGGACGTGCCGCGCACGGCCAGTGCGGATCGAACGATGTCGGTGAATGCTGCCTGGAAGCGCTCGGGACGGAAACGCTCGGCGTGCTGACGTATCGTACCCGGATCGAACTGCAGGTGCTCGAAGCGACGAAGAGCGGCGACGAGCGACTCGACTGTCTGTTCGGGAAAGAGTACGCCGGTCACGCCGTCGACGACCGTTTCGCAAGCGCCACCACGCGCCAGCGCGATGGCGGGGCGACCAGCTGCTTGCACCTCGACCTGCGCGATGCCGAAATCGTCCTCAGCCGGGAAAATGGCTGCCCGGCAACGGGCGTAGAGGTGGAACTTCTCTTCGTCCGACACCGTGCCGAGGAATTGCACGGTCGGGCCAGCCAGGCGTTCGAGCGCACTGCGGGCCCGACCGTCGCCGATGACTTTCAGCGGGAGACGCAGCTGATTGCAGGCTTCGATAACGATATCGAGCCGCTTGTAGTGAACGAGACGGGAGACGAGGAGGAAGTAGTCGCCGATCTCCTGTGGTGGTGCCGGCCGAGCACGGTCGACAGAGACCGGAGGATGGACGACGACCGCATGGCGTCCCCAGTAGCGGCGGATGCGTTCGGCGACGGTGTGGGAGTTGGCCACGATCACGTCGATATGTTGCGCAGTGCGGCGGTCCCACCGGCGAAGCCAGGCCATGAACGGTCGCAAGAGCTGACGCACGAGAGCGGGGAGTTCCTCACGGGCAGCGTAGGTCGTAAAGTCCCAGGCGAAACGCATTGGGCTGTGGCAGTAGCAGATATGGACTGTGCCGGGAGAGACTCGGACGCTCTTGGCGAAGGCGCTCGAGGAACTCACGACGAGATCGAAGCCATCGAGCCGCAATCGGGAAAAGGCGAGCGGATAGAGCGGCAGGTACAACTGGTGCTTACGATGGATAGCCGGTAGCCGCTGGAGCCAGCTCGTGCGTACATCCCACGAGCGGTAGAAAGCGGGAAGTCGGTCGGGTGCATAGATCGAGGTGTAAACGGGGGCATCAGGGAAGAGGGCGTGAAGCACCTCGAGGACCCGTTCGGCCCCACCGTACTGGTTGAGGTAATCGTGCACGATCGCGGTGCGCACCGCCGACATCCCCTCCCGATCCCGGCTGATGATAGCGTATCGGGAGCGGTTCGGTACGAGCGCCTGGCGGCATCCGCCGGCCTCAAGCCAGAGGTGTGGCTGTCCCCGGCAGCCATGTGCCGAAGCGGACGAGTCGCTTCCCGGGGCTGACGCGCCACGGCCGTCTCGGTGCGCGCAGCGTCTTTTGTTGCCGGTCGCGCAGCGCTGCACGCTCGAAGTCCTGTCGCCCGAGGGCAGCCAACCGCTCGCTGACGAACGGGTGCATCGTCGTTCTCCATCCGGCCGCAGTTCGTGCCGCGGCCACGAGTCGCCGGTGTCCGGCAAGCCAACCGGACCGGCCGCCAGCGGTGCACGGCCATGTCGTCAGCGTTCCCTGTTTGCCCTCCGTGCACGTCGTGATCGATCCATGCGGTGGCAGATAAGGGGTGCCCGGGCCTGCCCGGTGAGCGTCGCGCGCTCGTCGTCAGTAGGCGCCGCGTCCGGTCAAGACGACCGGGACGGTGCGCAGCATGACTTTGAGGTCGAGCCAGGGGGACCAGTTTTCGACGTAATAGAGATCAAGCCGGACCATCTCGTCGAAGGTGAGGTCACTACGCCCGTTGACCTGCCAGAGTCCGGTCAGCCCTGGCGTGACGAGGAGGCGTTGCAGGTGCCAGTCTTGGTACTCGGCAACCTCTTCGGGCACCGGCGGGCGCGGCCCGACGACGCTCATCTCGCCCTTGAGCACGTTCCAGAATTGTGGGAGCTCGTCCAGGCTGGTGCGACGCAGGATACGGCCGACCCGGGTGACACGCGGATCGTCGCGGAGCTTGAAGAGAAGCGGGCTACGGCCGGTCGCACGCCGGAGCGCTTCTTGCTGCTTGTCCGCTCCATCGACCATCGAGCGGAACTTATAGAGGACGAAGGGTTTGCCGCCCTTGCCGATGCGCACCTGGCGGAAGAGGACTGGACCGGGCGAGTCGAGCTTGATCGCGATCGCGATGAGGAGCATGAGCGGCGCAGCCAGAACGAGGACGGTCGCCGAAATGACGATGTCCATCGTCCGCTTGATCCACCAGTTCCAGCCTTGCAGACGGCTTTCCTTGATACCGATCAGGGGAAGACCAGCCACCTCGCTGATCTGGACGCGGTCGAGCGCGAGTTCGAAGAGATCCGGTACGAGCGAGAAAGTGACATCGAGTTCGCGGCACTGCTCCACGATCTCGAGGATGCGATCGTGATGAGCGGGCGGTAGGGCGACGATCACTTCGTCGACTTGAACCGAGCGGAAGAGGGAGACTGCCTGGTCGAGCGTGCCGAGATACGGCGGTTGGACGACGCCACGTTCGGTCCCCAGGACCAACGGAGCGGCGGGAGACTCGACATCGACGTAACCGAGGATGCGGTAGCCGAGCCGCGGGTGGTTGTAAAGATACTGCATGATGCGACGTGCGGCTGGACCGGAACCGATGACGATCACGCGATCGACACCGCGCTCGCGTGCCCAAAGCCAGGCACGAATCCACCGGCCGACCAGACGTTGCGTGGCGAGGAGCACGATACCCAGGATCCAGGCGTAAATGAAGATAAGACGTGACGGCGAAAAGCGAGACAAGAAGCTGTACAGGATGACCAGCGCCATACCGGTGGTGACACCGCTGGCGATGATGGATGCTTCGTCGATGAAGCTCGTCCAGCGGGGCAAGCGATACAGTCCACGGAGACCGAGGATGAGGAGCGTCACGAAGACGAAGAGAGCCGTGCGGCCAGCGAAGGCACTGAAAGGTTGTACGAAGACTGCTGGGACGTCACCACCGATCTCCCACCGGTAGCGCAGCTGGTACGCCAACCAGAAGGCCAAGGTGAGGAGCAGGCCATCGAGCGTGATTTGGGCAAAGCGCGGAATCCAGCTCCGACGCCAGGAACGGCGTCGCCGTGGCGTCATGAGGCCGTTGGTTCGAACCGCCAATCCTGCTTCCCTTTCGCCGTGCGTTGCCACCGTGTCGTCACGCATCGTGTCCCCCAGGCAACGCGCCGTGCCGCGGCTAGTATACGACGCGGGGTGGTTCCGAGTAGCGAGACTGGTATCCGTCTCGCGTTGGTGAGCGAGAGGTGGGTACGGTACGCGCCAAGCAAGGCAGCTGCACGCTTTTCGGCGATGTTAGGATTCTCCCGAGCGAAGCGAGTCACGAGCGAGGGGCGGAGGATGGAACGACTCTGGGCTCCCTGGCGGTTGCGGTATGTCGAAGGTTCGGTTCGCCATCGCGGCTGCATTTTTTGCGAGAAGCCGGAGACCGGTGACGATGTCGAAGAATTGATCCTCATGCGTGGGAAGCGTGCGTATTTGATCATGAATCTTTTCCCTTACAACACCGGTCACGTCATGTCGGTTCCGTTCCAGCATGCCGCCGACATTGCTGAACTGGACCGTGAAACAACGGCGGAATTGTTCGAGCTGGTCACCTGGTTGACGGTGGCACAGCGGCGGGTATTGCGCTGCGACGGGTTCAACATCGGACTCAACCTCGGAGCGGTCGCGGGTGCTGGGATCAGCGACCACCTGCATGTCCACGTTGTCCCACGCTGGCAAGGCGATGCGAACTTCATGCCGATCCTGGCGAACACCATGGTCATTCCGGAACTCATACCCGTGACGTACTCCAAGCTACGCGCCGAACTGGAGGTTTCGGCGTTCGGGCGGGCCGGGAACCAGGCTGTGCCACAGGCGGGAGCGGTCGTCTGGCTACCCGAGGAAGGGAAAGTCGCGGTGCGCCGGGCGCGTGACGGCTCGATCGTCCTGCCCAAGGGGCATATCGAGCCCGGTGAGGCAGCCTACCGGGCTGCCCTCCGTGAAGTGGCCGAAGAGATGGGGTTGCGTGGCGAGGTGATCGGTTGGGGAGGGGTGCTCGAGTTCGTCGCCGAGGGAAAGGAACGGCGCGTAGTGTACCTCCTGGTACAAGCACAGCCGGGGCCGGATTTCGCCCGCCATGTCGGCCACGACACGCTCCTCTTGGAACCTGCCGACGCGGTAGCAGCACTGACGCATCCGGACGCACGAGCTCTGGCCAGCGAGGCGCTGCGCCGGATCGGCGTCCCGGTAGTGGCGCATCCATGACCGGACGGCGCAGCCTTGCCCTGTTCACGCTTCTGCTGCTGGTCGCATCGACCGTACCGGCGACTCGGCTCGCTGCCGCCCCACCGGCGATCTGCCTGGCAGCGGGCGATTCGCTGGCGGCTGGTGTCGGGAGCACGCTGCCGAGGGAACGGAGCGCGGCGGCGCTGCTCTGTCGCTGGTCAGAAGCGTTCTTCGGTGATCGGGCCGAACTGGTCACTGTGGCCCGACCTGGCGAGCGTACCGGCAGTTTTCGCACGAGCGGTCAGCTCCAGGCGTTGCACGAGGCGATCGAGCGAGCCCGGCGGGCCGGTCAGCCGATCCGTTTCGTCCTCGTGAGTCTGGGTGGCAACGATCTCCTCGCGCTTCGCGACGCGAGCGAGGAAGAACGAGATCGGCTGTTCGGCGAGTTCGCGGAGGCGCTCGGCCCGGCGCTGCTCGCGGTGCGCGAAACGATCGGCGAGGGGACGCCGCTGCTCGCCCTGACACTCTACGATCCGACAGACGGTGATCCGACGGCCGAACGCACCGAGAGCTGGTGGATCGCCCGGTTCAACGAGGCGATCCGGCAGCGAGCGGAAGCCGTCGGAGGGATCGTGGTGGATCTCGCGAGTGCCTTTCGGGGACACAGTGCGGACTGGACGTGGTGGCCGGTGGATGTCCATCCCACGAACGCGGGCTACGAGGCGATCGCACGGACAGCCTGGCAAGCACTCGGTTGGGATCGCACGGGACCGGCGATCACGATCGAGCGGCCGTCCGATGGGAGCGAGCTGGAACGACGCTACCAGACGGTGCGTGCCGTCGTCACTGATCCAGGCGGTGTGGAACAGGTCACGTTGTGGGTCGACGGACGCGAGATCGGTACGCTCGATCCATTGCCGTCGAACAACGAGTGGCTCACACTGTGGGAAACACCATGGCCGAGCGACGGCCCACCGATCACACTCGAAATCCGGGCGCGAGACCGGGCAGGGAACGAGAGCGTCGCAACTATGCGGATTCTCCGAGGTGGGTGAGCGATGGGCGAGCCAGGTGCGGAGAACCGACCGTATGACCTGGAAGGATGGTTAGGCGCGTTTACGCTGTCCGACCTCTTGCAGATGCTCGCGTTCACCCACAAGACGGGCACGCTTACGCTGATCCAGGGGTGGAACACGCGGACGATCACCTTCGAGCGTGGCCGGATCACCTATGTCGCTGCTGGCTCGCGCCTGCCGATGCTGAGCGAACTCCTCGTCCGCGCCGGCGCGATACGGGCGGAGGAACTCGCCTCACTGGCTGCCGAAGAGCCGGACGAGGCGCGCCTGCTCGAACGGCTGGTGAAGGAGCGGCGCATCGAACCGGAGGACATCGAGCGCTGTCGCGAGCAGCAACTGGAGATCGCGATCTACACGCTGTTTCTCTGGCGCAACTGTCGCTTCACGTTTCGGGCTGGGGAGTGTCGCTACGAGGATGGGATTCCGATCAGTGTGGACAGCATGCACGTGATCCTGGAAGGAACGCGCCGGGTTGACGAGTGGATCCAGTTCAGCCCGGTGATTCCTTCCGTTTCCGTGATCTTCCGCAAGCGAGGCCCGCTCCAGCCGGTGCCGGCGGAATTAGCTGGGATCTACCAGCTGGTGGACGGGCAGCGGGACGTCGCGACACTGGCCCGCGAGGCGGGCTGGACGCAGTTCGAGACGGCGCGAGCGTTGTTCCGCTTGCACCAGTTGGGGCTGGTCGAGGCGATACCGCCGAATCGGGCAAAAATCATCGAGCTCTTCACGCTGGCCGTGGAGTCGATCTATCTCAAGCTCGTGCTCTACGACTATCCGCGCATCGCGCTGGAGTTCGAGCAGCAGCTGAACCAGTTCGCCCGGCAGCACGGGCTGCGCGTCCGTATGGCCGCTGGCCGGGTGATCAAGACCGATCGCGAAACGCGGCTCAGTTCGACGGAACTGATCGATCTCTACAAGCTGTTCATCGCTATCCAGAACAACAAGTTCCAGAAGCTCTTCGAGCCGACGATCGCTCGCGGGTTGATGGAGGGGCTGTACCGGCACGCTGATCCGGAAATGCAGCAGATGCTCCGGATGTACGAGTTCTACGAGATCGAGGGCTTGTTTCCCCGGCGACGACGTGAGCACCGTGCAACAGGTTCTCCTGCCTAGCCGCGGTACTTTTCCAGTCAACCGATAAGGATACCCAACAGCGTGCGCGACGGGCGACGCGGATCGCGCTCGCCTTGTGGAGCGGTTCGCTCGCCCTCCTCATCCTCATCCTCGTCTTCGGTCGCCGGATGTAGCGAGCCGGTTCAATCGCTGCGGCCAGGATAGCGAGCCAACGCTTCGCCGAGGAGCTCAGCTGCGTGCTCGAGGATCTCTTCCGGCTGAACGAGAGCGATGCGGACCGCGCGGCGGCCGCATCCAGGGGTGGCGTAGAACCCAGCCAGCGGTGACACCATCACTGTCTCGCCCTCGAGCTGGAAATCGGTGAGCAGCCATGCTGCGAACCGCTCGGCATCGGCGACCGGGAGTTCCGCGACCAGATAGAGGGCACCAGCAGGAGGAACGACGCGGACACCAGGTATCCGAGCGAGGGCGGTGAGTGCGACATCACGCCGGCGGCGATAGGTCGCGACGACGTCACGCACGTACGTTTCTGGCGCGTCCAGTGCCGCGACGGCAGCGAGCTGGGCAGGCAATGGGAGCGAGAGACGCAGCTCAGCAAGCTGCGCGACCGCAGCGATCACCTCCGGATTCCGGCTGATGAGGGCACCGATGCGAAGGCCACAGGCATTGAAGCGCTTGGAAACACTGTCGATAACGATCGCCGCGCTCTCCAGCCCCGGGATCTCGAGCGCGCTCGGTGCGCGGCCGCCGCTGAACACGATCTCGCGATACGTTTCGTCGCTGTAAAAGAAAAGGCCGTGCTCGCGGGCGAGCACGGCCAGCGCTTCGAACTGCGAGCGATCGTAGACAACCCCGGTCGGATTGGACGGGCTACAGACGAGAATTCCTCGGACACGCGGGGATATCCGTTCGCGTACCGCGTCCGGCGAGACCGGTCCATAGCCGTCCGGAGAGGGGACGGGAACGAGTTCGACCCCGGCAGCGGTCAGGATTCCCTGGTAGGGAGCATAAAACGGCTCGGGGACGAGGATGCGATCACCGGGATCGGTCGTCGCGAGCACGGCCAGGGACAACGCTTCGCTGGCACCCCCGGTCACGACGACCTGCTCGGGGGTGACGGAGAGTCCGACGCGCTGGTAGTAGCGTGACCAGGCCGCGACCAACTCGGCAATGCCGCGCGACGGGGTGTAGGTCGGGCGCTGCGTCGCGGCGGCGGCGAGAGCTGCCGGCACACCAGGTGGGGGTGGGAGATCGGGCTGGCCGATGTTGAGGTGGATGACACGGATACCGCGCGCTTTGGCTGCCTCAGCATGGGGAACCAGACCACGGATCGGAGACGCCGGAATCGACTGTGCCCGCAGCGAGATCCTGGGTACGACTGTTCGCTCGACCATCGTTCCTCCCCCACCCAACGATGTCGACAGCCCACGAGTGTAACATTCCGGTGGGCCGGATGCGCGCTCTCCGCAACGATGCCAGACACCACCGTTCGGTGACGATGCTACCGCACATGCTACCCTTGACCGGGAAACGAGGTGCACCATGCCGCTCGTCGATCGCCATCGACCCGCCAGAACGAGGAGGGCGCGCGATCTGCGCCGTTCCGGAGCGATCGTTTTGCTCTCGTGCTACGAGTTAGGACACCAGCCGTTGAGCCTGGCTCTCCCGCTGGCGTACCTGCGCGAGGCCGGCTATCGGCCGGTCGCGATCGACACGGCGGTGCAGGAGCTGGACGCAGCGATGGTGGAGCAGGCAGAGCTGGTCGCGATTTCGGTTCCGATGCATACCGCGCTCCGGATCGGCGTCACCTTGGGTCAACGAGTCCGGTCGGTCAACCCGGGGGTGCACCTTTGCTACTATGGCCTCTATGCGTGGCTGAATCGGGACTATCTCCTGCGCGAACTTGCCGACAGCGTCATCGGTGGTGAGATCGAACTGCCGCTGCTCGGCCTGGTGCAGGCGCTGGAGCGGGGCGAGCCGATCGCGGTGCCGGGTGTCGTCACGCGCGAGCGTGATGCCCAGCCAGCGCTGGTGCGTGTCCCATTCCCCGTGCCCGCTCGCGAGACGTTGCCACCGCCGCGGCACTACGCGCATCTCGTGATGGATGGGCGGGTGGTACCGGCCGGATATACGGAGACGACGCGCGGGTGTCATCACACCTGTGCGCATTGTCCAGTGGTGCCCGTGTATCGGGGACGGTTTTTCGCCATTCCCCGGCAGGTCGTCCTGGCCGATATCCGGCAGCAGGTGGCACGAGGGGTACGGCACATCACGTTCGGTGACCCAGACTTTCTCAACGGGCCGACGCACGCGTTGCGGATCTGTCGCGCGTTGCACGACGAGTTCCCGGATGTCACCTTTGACTTCACGACACGAATCGAGCACATCGTTGCACATCGTGACCTGATACCGGAGTTCCAGCGGCTCGGCTGTGTCTTCATCATCTCGGCGGTCGAGCTGCTGAGCGAGCGGGCCTTGCGGGCGATCCGCAAGGGGCACACGCGAGCCGACGTGGTGGAAGCGCTGCGCATCTGTGACGAAGCGGGGATCGCGCTGCGCCCGTCGCTCTTGCCGTTCACCCCCTGGACGACGCTCGACGACTATCTGGAACTGCTTGGCTTCATCGAGGAAGAAGAGTTGATCGAGCATGTCGATCCGGTTCACCTTTCCATTCGCCTCCTGATTCCACCCGGATCGGCACTTCTCGAGCAACCGGACATCCAGCCCTATCTCGGTGCGCTGGACGAGGCGAACTTCACCTACACCTGGCGCCATCCCGATCCACGTATGGATGCCCTGCAGCGTGCCGTCGCCGCGCTCGCGGAGCAGGCGACGCGGGAACAGTGGGATCCGTACCGCACGTTCGCGGCCGTGCGGGAACTCGCCTACCGGACGGCGGGGAGAACGCCGCCCGCCGAACCACCGCGGCAACGGCGCAAGCGACCGGCTCCGCCGCGCCTCACCGAATCGTGGTTCTGCTGAGCGGAGCCACTGGAGGACCCGTCGGGTCCGTGACCGAGTGGATACCCCCGCCTCGACCGACGCGGCGAGCAGCCTGCCGGGAGCGCGAGCAGCTCGCTGGGGAAGATGTGCGTCTGCGCCGGTTTGACCGAAAGACGCGCGGATCACTCCTCGGGTGGAGCAGGGGAGAGGACCGTCGTACGCTGTTCCTGGCGCATGACGGGTACGAGCGGAATCGTGGCGACCAGTGTGGTCGCAGCCAGCAGGAGGAACAGGCCGGTACCGCTGGCGAGGCCGGGGACGAAGCCGCCGATGATACCACCGAACGAACCGACGCCGTTCACGATGCCGACGGCGAGTGCAGCGTGCGTGCGCCCGGCCTCGGCACTCGCCACACCGACGATGAGCGATTCGGCGGCGTAGAGCGTCACGCCGAGCGCGAGAAGGACCAGTGCGACAAGCCCCCACTGACCTGTCCCGGCTGCGACCGGAAAGAGCACGAGCGTGACACTGCAGCCGAGGAGGGCCAGCAGTGCGGGGAGCGCGCGTCGCGACCCGAAGAGACGATCGGACACCGCGCCGGCCAGGAGCGGACCGGCGAGACCGGCGAGTCCGAGGACCCCAGCTAAGGCGGTGGCGAGAGCCGGTGCGAGTGCCGGGACGGCATCGTGGACGAGCACCGGCGCCCAGAATACCGTCGCGTAGATGACAGGTTTCAGGAGGAAATCGGCCAAACTGAGCAGCCAGACTGCCGGCTGGCGCAGGATGTCGCTCCAACCGGCGTGGGACTCGCTTGCGGTACGGCGAGTCGCTGCATGCCGGATCCCGAGCCAGCGCAGGTAAATGACGGCGACAAGCGCTGCGACGAGCGCGCTGGCGAGCGGCGCTGCGCGCCAGGATCCAGCGACAGCGTAGGCGATCCAACCGAGGACGATTGGTGCGGCGAGCGCACCGAAGGCGTAGCTCGTGCTCAGCACGCCGAAGGCGGTTCCGCGACGTTCGACCGGGGTATGCGTGGCGACATCGGCGCAAACTGCCGACCACCCTGTGGATTGGGCCATTCCTTGGACGACGAGCGTGGCGACGAGCAGCCAAGAGTGCTGGGCGAGCGTCAGCACCAACGCTGCACCGGCTGCCAGGAGGAGACCGAAGCTGACGAGGCGCCGCGGGCCGAGGCGCTCGGTCAAGGCGCCGGAGACGAACTGCCCGGTCGCATAGACGGCGAGGAAAAGGGCATCGGCGAATCCGAGGAACGCCCGGGATACTGCAAGCGACGGATCTGCCAGGATGCCGAGTTTGGCCGCGGCGAACGCGAGGCGAGGAAAGTAGAAGGTCGCATAGGCGAGCCAGCTCGCAGCGAGAACGCTGACCCAGCTGGCTACGTGTTCGGCCGTGTTCCGATCCGGATCGTTCGCTCGGCTGTGGCGCACGACACAGGCCTTCGTCTCACGCTGCAGTACCGTACGGCCTGCAGGCGAAACGTTCAAGAGCGTCGACCCTCACCAGTCGCCATCCGCCCGTTCTCGCGCGGCTGACGGGTCTCGACGAGCCCGTCGTACCGGTAGGGAACGGGGAGCGGTACACTCGAGGCGATCGATTCGAGGAGAGGGTGTGGATGCAGCGATGAGCGACGACCGCCGCCGCGACGAGTGGGACGAGCTGATTCCCGAACGCTCGCTCGTCGTCCGTGAGCCATGGGCATCGTATATCGTGCAGGGACGCAAGACGTGGGAGATCCGGCGCTATCCGACGCGGATTCGTGGGCGCATCGGGATCGTGAGCCCCCGAGGGCTGATCGGGGCGGTGCGTCTGGCACGCGTGCTCGGCCCGTTCTCGGTAGAAGAGCTGCTCGAGGAAATCGAGAAGCATCTCGCGCCCGAGGAGTTCCTGCGGGAGTACGCGCAGGAGCGACCGCTCTGGGCGTGGGAGCTGGAAGAGGCAGAGGAGTTTGCCGAGCCGTACGAAGTCGAACGGGCCGGTGGGCCGCGTATTTGGGTGGTTCGCCGCCAGGTTCGTCGTCGCGAGCGTTAGGCCGTTTCTGCCTGGACGATACCGCCGTAGCCGACGACGAGGATACGATCTGGTTCCAGCGCGCGCACCACCTCTGGGCGATGCGTGGCGATGAGGGCGGTAATGTGGAGTCGCCGCAGAAGCATCGCGATCTTGCGGGCGACGCGGCTGGCGAGCGCGGGGTCGAGGTGTGCGGCGAACTCGTCGAGCAGCACGAGGTTCGGTCGCTCGGCGAGGAGCAGAGCGAGACGTGCGCGCTCGCGTTGGCCGGTCGACAGTTCGTGCGGGCTCGCCCGCCAGAGTACGGCATCGCTCAATCCTACGGCGTTGAGGAGTTCCATCGCTGCGATGGGATCTTCAATGGCAGCGACGATCCGCTGGAGAAGCGGTTCGCGCCCCCACTTCGGCTCGACCTCCCCTGGAAGCAGGGCTGCTGCGACGGTGTTGGACGGGAGTTCGATCGCTCCGCTATCGGGTCGGTAACGTGATCCACGTTGCCCGCTGGCAGCACCCCAGAGCAGGCGGAGGAGCGTCGTCTTGCCGGCACCCGAGGCACCGATGAGAGCGACGATTTCATCAGGCTCGATGTCGAGGTCGAGATGCCGGAGCACGACGGTCTCGACGACGCGTCGCTCCACGCCGAAAGCCCGGAGCACAGCGCGCAGTTCTGGCTGCAATCGGTCGAGGTCGAGTGACCGCCGGTATCCCTTGCGTACGTGGCGGACGCGTATCGGCCCAGCCAAGGGCTCGGCAGATCGCAGAGCCGGTCGGTACAAGCGTCCCTCGTGCGCTTGGGCGACTGGATCCGTCGCGATGAAACGATCGATCAGGGCGTCGGCGTCCGGAGTCAGGCCGCGAAACAGGACGGGTCGGCCGGAGGCGGTATCCCAGAGGTAACGGAACCCGGCACGTTCGAAGAACGGGTTGTAGCGTGCCATCATCGCTACGGTCTCGACGATCACCTTGCTCCGACGCATCTCCGGGATGCGCCGGTCGGTGATCCAGCGCAGTGCAGCCGTGACGAGCGTGTGACCGAGTCCCTCGCCGCGGTAGTCCGGATGGACGACGACCCGGGCGATGCGTGCTGCGCGCGTGTCGCATTCGCCGAGTGCCCGCTCTTCTGCTTCGGCCCAGAGTTCATCCGGGTCGACACCGGGTAGACGTTCGCGCAGGGTACGGAAAATCTGTTCCGGCCAGTAGGTGGGCTCGAACCAGTCGGCAGGAAAGACGAGGCGGCGAACGTGTCGGACGAGGCTCCCGTCCGGGAGCCGCCGGTGCATGATCGGCAGCGGTGGGTCGATGCGCACGTAACCGACGATCGCCGGTTCGTACGGTGCGCGGTCGACCAGTTCGGCGACCAGGAAGCGGCTCGCACGTGTCGATCCCAGCAGATCGGTAAAGCGCATCGGCCGATGGCAGCGAGGGCAGAGTGGCCGCGTGTTCGCGTCGAGCGTCGTCTCGTCATCGGGGCACGTCCAGCGGGCGACGTACTCGTGCTCGCTGGCGTAGTGCGATTGCTCGAGGTCGACGATAGCGAGAAAGTCGGTTTCACGCGCCGCTTCACGGAAGCGGAGGCGATAAGTGGCGACCACGCTTTCGGTGAGCGGCGAACGGCGTTCGAAGGTCGCTTCCTCTTGCCACAGCGGCCAGACCGGCAACAGCTCGTTGTCGGCAGGCTTCCAGAGCGCGTAGTCCTGGAATCCGGGCGGGTCGTTCGCGGTGTCAGCGAGCGTGAGCAGGAGTTGCTCACCAGGTTGGAACCACTGGGCGACTGTGCCGGTCATCGGCAGGGTGCGTTCGTCCCTGCCGTCCATGACGACGAGACGGCCGAACCAGCGGTAGCGCCAGCGCTCGATCCGCGGTGCGAGGACGTGGACGACTCGCTCGCTCGGCACGCGCACCCCTCCCATCGGTGCGTATCGTACCTCAGGACTCTACCTGGGACTCTACCTGCGTACGAAGAGCGACGAGCCGCCGCGCTGGTCTACAGCGGCTCGTCGCTCGAACGAGGACTATGGGCGTGCCAGGATCACGTCGAGGACTGCCGACTGCCCGTCGCGGACATGGGCCAGCGCGCGGCGAAGCGCGGGGAGGACCTGATCGGGCTCCTCGACCCGTTCGCCGTAGGCATCGACCGATCGGGCCAGCAGATCGAACCGTGGGGTCGGCGAGAGGTCGATGCCGACGAACTGACCGGTCGTGACGGAATAGCCTTCCGGGTAGGCAGCGACGAGCGGCCGCTTGGTCGCGTTGTAGCACGCATTGTTGACGACGACGATGAGTACGGGGGCCTTGGCTTGCCGAGCGATCCAGAGACTCGCTTCGGGCACACCGAAGAGGAACGATCCGTCGCCGATTAGGCCGACGACTGTCCGATCCGGGGCCGCGAGCTTGGCGCCGATGGCGGCACCGAGCCCCCAGCCCAGCCCAGAACCACCACTCTGGAACCAACTGCCGAACGTATCCGGACGAATCTGGCAGAAGAGAGGAACCTGGCTGGTGATCGCCTCGTCGATGAAGAGGAGGTCCGGATTCTCGCGACGGAACTCCTCCAGGCAGTACCCGAGCCACTCGACGGTGATGGGCCGGGTCGTCGCCTGGGCGGCGGCACGCTCGCGCCAGGCAGCTCGCCGGGCGGCCGACTCTGCGGCGATGCGTTCCCGGCGCTCCTGGATGCGTCGCCGGTCGGCTTCGGTCAAGAGGTCGCGTGCCGCGGCAGCGAGGAGCGGGAGCGCTGCGCCGGTATCGGCCCGAATGGGAAGATCGACCGGGAAGCTCCAGAGCGGGATCCGTTCCTTGACCGGATCGACGTCGATCTGGATCACGGTGGCGTGCTCCGGGAGCGGCGTACGCGTCGGTATGTACGGCACGTCATGGTCGAGGATCAGCACCACATCGGCTTCGGCGAGCCCGTGCTCGAGCCCGTAGTTGTAACCGGCGTGGAGCGGGTGGTCAGCCGGGAAGTTGGCGCGCGTGCGCCATTCGACGACCGGCAGCGCGAGGAGCTCGGCCAGCTCGATCAGCCCGTCCCAGCCGGCCCGGGTCCGGCCGGACGTCGAGGTGAGGACGAGCGGGCGCTCTGCCCTGACCAGGAGTTCAGCGGCGCGGCGCAGGAGATCCGGATCGCCAGCACCGAGACGAACCGGCGGGAAGCGGCGTGGGTCAGGAATCCGGACCTGCTCGACGCGCTCCATGAGGACTTCGCGCGGAAGCGTCAGATAGACCGGTCCGGCCGGGTCGCTCTCCGCGATCTGATAGGCGCGGGCGATCACCTCACCGACCTGATCGGCCCGGCGCAGTTCGTAATCCCACTTCACGTAGTTCCGCACGATGCCGTGCTGGTCGAGTTGCTCCTGCAGCCAGTGGATATAGCCGTCGCGGGTTCCGCGAACCGAAGGGTCGGTGGTGTAGGGTGCTCGCCCGGCACTGAGGAGGACAGCGGCGCGTCCGCGCTGAGCGTTGTGGACCATGGCGCCGAGGTTTTGCGTCCCGACGTCGACGTGAACGAGAACGGCCTGTGGGCGACCCGAGACAGCGTAATACCCGTGGGCGGCAGCGAGGGCGGGGACTTCGAAGGGACAGAGCACGACCTCGATGGTCGGCTGGCCGAGTGCGCGTCGCTTGGCGACTGCTTCCTGTATCGGAAAGGTATCCGTGCCGGGATTCAGGAAGAGATAGGAGACACCGCGAGCCAGCAGCGCTTCGACATATGCCTCAGCGATCTCGACATCGTGCAACTCGCGGACACCGGTCACTGGGGCGACATCGACCCGTTCAGCCATGCACTTCCTCCTTCATGCGTCAGCACGCGTGGCGTGTCAAGTGTACGGCGCTGTGGAATCCCTCACCAGACGGTGGTTCTGCATGGCCGAACCGTGCGCTCCGGCGGATCGGTCGACGCCGAGGGGAGTGGCGGGTTCCTGCTCAGCCGGATTCGCAGCCGATGCCGTCCCGGTCGGAGTCGAAGCGGTGGGGATCAGGGGGCTGCACACGGAAGCGGCGATACGGGATATCCCGGCAGTCGAGGTCAGGCGGTGGGGGTGGCACACACATATCCGGATAGCTCGGGTCGCAAGCGGTACCGCGTGCCGGTGGAGCCGAGGGGGTCGGCGCTACGGCTGGCTTGCTGCAGGCTCCCCACAGTCCAGCGCCGTTCGCCTGGGCAACCCGCTGTGCCGCCGCCAAGCGCTCAGCGTACCGTGTATCCGGCGGGTACTCGCGCGCCACGGCGGCACCACGTCGCACCAGTTCCTCGTTCAGGAGCGACCGCTGCCCGTTCCGGTCGATCCATACGTACCGCAGGAGCCGACCGTACTGGTCGGTTTCGCTGATATCGCGTTCGAGCAGGACGACTGTGCCGGGTGGGGCCAGCTCGGCGAGCACTCGTGTCGCTTCTTCGTAGTAGCACTCCGGTGGACGGCCATCGCTTCCTCGCTCGGGAGCGTCGATCCCGATCAGCCGCACGACGGCTTCACCGCGAGCGGTGCGCACCGTCAGCGTGTCCCCGTCGATGACGGTGTGCACGGTAGCACGGTCTGCGGACGGTGCGGAACCGGCGGAGGGCGTAGCGGTGACCGCGCGCCGATCCGCTGGCTGATCCGGCGTTCGCAGCCCGGCCGGCGTGACGAGGGGACTGACCGGTGCGCTTCGTGTGGCTGCGCCGTCAGGCGATGCTGCTGGAGCGCATGCAGTGAGGACCAGCAGGAGTACGAGGATCGCCAACCGACGCATCGCGTCACTCCCAGGCGACGATCAACCGGTCGAGCGGTCGCCGTGGCCGTCGCTGTGGGTCGGCTGCCGCATAGCCGAGCGTCACGAGTGCCTGCGGTTCCAGATGCTCTGGGAGATCCAGAACACGGCGCACCACGTCAGGGCAGAAAAGGGGAGCGCACATCCAGCCGGTGTCGAGGCCGAGGCGGTAGGCCATGAGGAGCAGGTTCTGCACCGCTGCGCCGAGGCTCTGGATCGCCATGATGCGCTCGGCCTGCTGACGCTCCGCATCGGGATACCGGTCGAGGTCGCTTGGGTCGAGGCAGACGAGGATCAGGACGGGCGCTTCGCGGAGTCGTCGTTGCGAGCCAGCCAGGCGACGCGCGATGGTCTCGTCGTCCTGGCCGTCCATCGCCAGGTGGTGTCGCCAAGCGTCGGCCATCGCCTCGGCGAGTTCCCGCTTGCGCTCGTCGCGGGTCAGCACGACGAAGCGCCAGGGTTGCGTACCGTGCGGAGAAGGAGCCCAGCAGGCGGCCTCGAGGACAGCCGTGACCAGTTCGGGTGGAACCGGATCGGAGCGTAACCGACGGACTGAGCGGCGGCCGCGGATGAGTTCGGGAAGATCGAGCGCTCGCGCACCCGGGAGCTGGGCCGGGTCGGGAAGCGGTACGAGTGGTGGCGGTACGGAACGTTCGTCACCAGACATCGTCTCACGTGACCGGTGTCGCGGGACGTGGCTCGCCAGCCGGTGCGGGAGCCGGGATCCACGAGAGTGCGGTAATCGCCATCCACAGGATAACGAATCCGGCAAGCTGAACGAGGTCGATCGTCGCGCCGAGGGTGAGCCAATTCACGACGATCGCGAGGGCGGGGAAGGCGAGTTCGGCCAGTGTTGCGTACGAGGCCCGGGTGTGTCGCAGGCCGAGGTAGTAGACCAGCATCGCGATCAGCCCTGGCACCAGAGCGAGGAAGAACAAGCGCGGCGCGTCCTGCGCGAGGCCGACGGTGAAGGTCCGCACGAACGTTCCCTCGACCAGCGCGAGGACGGCGAGGAAGGGAAGGGCGAGCACGAACCGCGCGGCGGCGAGGACGGGGAAGGGGACGGTCGTGAGGACGTAGCGACCGAGCACGGTGGCGCTGCCCCAGAGTGTGGCTGCACTCAGGGCCAGGAGAGCAGTGAGGATGCGCTCGCGTGGCAGGAGCCAGAGTGGCTCGAGGACGTCGCGACCGAACGAGACGAGGTAGGCACCAGCGAGAGCAGCGACGAAGCAGGGCCAGTACAGGCGCGGCAACCGCTCGCGGAGCAAGGCAGCAGCCAGCAGGACGGCGATGAGCGGCTGCACCTTCTGCAACAGGATAACGGTAGTCGGGTTGCCGATACGGAAGGCGGCGGTGAACAGCACGGTCGCGAGGCCGGAAGCCCCCCAGGCGATGACGAGGAGCGCTAGCCACCCGAGCGAGGACAGCCGCTGCAGCGTCCGTCGCTGCCACAGGAGGACGGGGAGACCGTAGAGTGCGAGAAACAGGTGCTCCGCGAAGACGATCGAGGTAGCTGGCAGCTTGTCCGCCAGTGGTTTACGGATCGGCGCATCAGTAGCCCAGAGAGCGGCGCCGAGCGCGACGACAAAGACCCCCCAACGGGTTACCGCGAGTTGTCGCTCCGTCACGTTTCCCCCTCTCGCGTGCTGACGCCGCGCACCAGCGCCAGATCCTCGGGCGTGTCGAGGTCGAGCGCGAGCGGCAGCGCCCACACCTCCCGAAGGGTACACCGAGCGCGGCGCGCAGCGAGACGATGTCGTGCTCGGCTGTCGTGCCCGAACGATGGGATAGGAAGGTCGGGAGGAGAAAATGCGAGAAGGTTCGTCCCGGTGCCGTGGCGGTCCGGCGCGAGGACGACGCTGTACGGTTCCAGCAGCGCGAGCGCTGTACGGACAGGCGGTGCCTCCAGCAACGGCAAGTCACCCAAAACGACGAGCACAGCAGAGAAGGATCGGGCTACCGCGTATCGCTGCGCGACGGCGATAGCCCGATCGAGACCCTGGTCGGTCTGCTCGAGTGGAAAGGCTCCCCAGGTGCGTGCCGACGCGGCAACGTTTGGATCAGGCGTGACGAGTGCTACTTCGTCGATGCCCGGTACCGTACAGAGAATTCGGACGGTCCGCTCGGCGAGCTGCAGCACGAGCGAGCGACGCGAGAGTGGGTCGAGCACAGCAGCGAGACGCGACTTCGCGTGGTCGAGCCTTTGGACAGGTACGACAGCGAGCGCGTGCATCACCGGGAGGCTCCGTGGAGTTGGAGAGCGAAGGCGAGTGTCTCCCGAGCGAGCCGAGCACGGTCGGCCTCATCGTGCATGACGGCGTCGGTGACGTAGGGTTCGATCCCGAGGCCCCTGATCGCTTCGGCGAGAGCGGCATCCTGTACGTCGATGACCAGTCCGTCGAGAAAGTCCTGGTACAGGCGGGCGACACCGAGTGGCGACACATCGTAGCCGAGCGAGGCGAGCATCCGGTCAGCCGGCCCTTTCAGGGCGCGTCCTCCGACGATCGGGCTCACGGCCACGATCGGGACGGTGGCACGGCGCATACGTTCGCGGAAGCCGGGCAGGGCGAGAATCGGGCCGATGCTGACGATCGGGTTGGATGGTGCGAGTACGACGACGTCCGCTTCCTCCAACGCTCGCTCGCACTCCAGGGTGGGACGGGCCTGCTCGATGCCCTCGAAGCGCACCGCGAGTACCGGATCTTGCTGGCGCCGGCGCACGAAATATTCCTGGAAGGAGAGGTCACCGTCCGGCGTGCGGACGACCGTGCGGACAGGTTCGTCGCTCATCGGTAGGATACGAGCGGTGACCCCGAGGGCGGCAGCGAGTTCGCTCGTGACCTCGGTCAGGCGAGCGCCCTGGCGCAGCCGTTCGGTTCGCAGGATGTGCGTGGCGAGATCGCGATCACCGAGCCAGAACCAGGTTGGTTGGCCGTAGCGACCGATCATCGCGAGCGTGTTCGCGGTGTCGCCGAGGATACCCCAACCGGTCACTGGGTTGGCGATACCGGCGAGCGTGTAGAGGACCGTGTCGAGATCGGGCGAAATAGCCAGGCCGTAGAGCTCGAAGTCGTCCGCGGTGTTCACGATGATGGCGAGTTGCTTGCCGAGGCCGAGTTGGGCGAAACCGTGAGCGAGCTTGGCACCCCCGACACCGCCGGCCAGGACGACGACCGTTCCGGTGGTCTCGGGTAGCTGCGTCATCGCGGCGCTCCTCTCTCGATCCACTGCAGTGGAGGCGAGTACGCACGGGTACGACCTCTTCCGAGCCAGTTCGGATGCTACGCGGGGCCGATCCATCCCGGCAACAGCACTCGCGCGACCGAAGATCCGGCTGCATCCAGCACGGTTCGATCGGACGGCAGACACACGAGACGGGGGATACGTTTCGAGAGCGGTTGACTGTCGGAGGACAATCTGAGAAAATGATCCTACACCTGCCATCCCCCATACTGGAGGTACCGCGATGGATGCTCGCCAGGTCGAGCAGGTTCTCGCCCACTTGTGCGGGAAAGGGCTTTTCGGTGACGTGCGGCAGTGGTGCGAATCGCGCTACGACTGTGTCTACGTCGTCACCTGTCCGGACTGTGGGTGCCGCTTCGTCTTGAGCGAGGCCGAGTTCAACGAACTGGTCGAGCGGAGCGCTGTGCTGCAGGTGTGCGGCGTCTCACCGGCATCGTTCGAGGTCCGTACCCCCTACCCGCGACCGCCGTTGCTCAGCTGAGCGTCATCCGATCGTTGCCCGTTGGTGACTGTCGGCTCAGCGGTGAGAGCCTGGGCGGCCTGCAGCACTGCTGCGAGGGTCCCTTCGGCGATCGCGGTGGCGAGACGTTGCGGCGGTCCCTCGACCGTCACGATGCGGCGGGCAGAGGTTCTTCCCCGATAGGCGGGTACGTTCGCGGGATGGCAGATCACAGCAGTGAAGGTGGCGGGATCGATCCGGGACCGCAGCTGATCGAGCAGCGGATCGTCCGGAACGAGGTCGACCAAAATGGTCTGTAGGTGCGGCCGGGTCAGTTGTCCGACCCACCGTGTCAGCTCCTCGTCTACGCCGAGTTCGACGAGTGCGATGTCGGCAGTGGCCAAGGTTCGGCCGAGCCACTCGACCAGGTCGGCCCCGAAGCGACGTTCGACCGTGTGGTAACGGAGGTCGGGCCAGGCGCGTGCCAGCTCGCGGAGCGCAGCTGCCCCGCGGCGGCGAAGAGCAGCGACGGTCAGCGGGTTACCCCGCTCCTCGAGGAACAGCGCTTCCTGATTCTGCTGGGTGAGAAACCGGCCGAGTAGCCGGAAGACCTGCGTCGGTACATGTTCCTCGGCGGCAACGAGCGAGCGGACGAAGATGACCCATCGAAAGCGGGGAATCGACACCGATCACCTCCGCGTATGGACTGGGGAACCTGCGAGAACGACGCTGATTTCTGGGTCGCACTCGACCTCGAGCGCGTACCGGCCGTTCTGTCGCTTGATGGACAGGTCGAGTCGCGTGCCAGCAAAAGAGATCCCTTCGAGCTGTACCTCGTTCAGCCAGTCCGGAAACGCTGGGCGGAGAACGAGACGACGTTCGGCGGCACGGGGTTCAGCACCGAGCAGCACCTGGAGCAAGAAGGGGATGGTGCCGGCGGCCCAGGCTTGTGGACTGCAGCTGACCGGATAGGAGATCGGCACCATGCACTCGGCTTCGTCACGACCGAAACCGCAAAAGAGTTCCGGCAAGCGGTAGTACGGGAAGGTAGTCGCCACCTCGACGAGGTCGCTGATAAGCTGGACTGCTTCGCGGTCGAAACCGTAGCGGCGGAGCCCGGCGATGGTGAGCGCATTGTCGTGCGGCCAGATACTTCCGTTGTGGTAGCTCATCGGATTGTAGTGCGGCATGGACTTGGCGAGTGTCCGGATACCCCAACCGGAATAGAGATCCGGGGCGAACAGCCGCGTGACGATGCGGGCAGCGCGCTCCGGGCTGACGATCTCGCTCCACAGGCAGTGCCCCGGGTTCGACGAGATGGCTGGGACGAGTCGACCGAGGCCATCGATCGCCTGCCCGTAGAACTGCTGGTCTTCCATCCAGAAGCGCTGCTCGAAGCGCTCGCGCAAGCGTTCGGCTTCTGCGCGGAGGCGCGCAGCGAGCATATGGAGCGCTGTCTCGCCGTAGCGTTGCAGAACGACGGCGAGAGATCGCTTCGCCTGGTACACGTAGCCCTGGACTTCAACGGGTGCGATGGGTGGTGATGGCTCGCTTCCGTCCAGGAAGAGGAGCGAATTGTGGCTGTCTTTCCAGTTCTGGTGGACGAGACCCCGTGGTGACGCTTTGCCGTAATCGACGAATCCGTCTCCATCATGGTCGCCGTACTCATCGATCCATCGGAGCGCTGCCTCGACGGCAGGGAACAGCTCTTCGAATAACGCCGGCGAGCCGATCCAATTCATGAGTTCGCAGAAGGCGATGATGAACAGCGGCGTCGCGTCGACAGTCCCGTAGTAGGGACTGTGAGGTGTCTCACCGAGGCGAACCATCTCGCCGAACCGCAGCTCGTGCAGGATCTTGCCGGGCTCCTCCTCGGTCCAGGGATCGACCTTCTGACCCTGGTATCGTGCCAAGAACCGGAGCGTCTCCAGGGCGAGCTCCGGGGAAAAGAGCATCATCTGGAGGCTCACGATGAGACTGTCGCGGCCGAATGGCGCGACGAACCACGGAATGCCAGCGGCGACGAGTCGTCCACCAGGGAAAGGCGTGAGCAGGGCGCGCAGGTCGTCGAGACTGCGCTGGAGGATGCGGTCGAGGAACTCGTGATCGGTCCGGACGCGAGCGAACGAGATCGCTGCTGGCTCGGCTGGTTCGGTGAGTCGTGAGACATCTGGCACGCGAACGCTGACGCGTCGCTCGATCAGTTCGCGCGGTGCGACACGGAACGACAGACGGTCAGTGCCGTGAGCTGGGAGCGTCGAACGGAACAGCGTGAAGGCGCGGGGCGGGTGAATCGTGCCGCGTGCTCGGATCAGCTGGTCGTGTCCCGGTAGGAGCATACGGGGTAGGGCGAGGTCAGCCAGATGCGTCGTTCCTGGCTCAGTCGTGAAAACGTCCGGTGGCCGGCTGAAGAGCACTTCCGTTTCGAGCACGACATCGTCCGGTGCGCGGTAGGCCAGGCGCAGCTGCTGTCCTTCTTGGTGCGGCAGCAGAATATGACCGCGTGGTCGCTCGCGTACAAATCCGCGGACCTCGAAGATGTCGAAAAAGTCGGCAGCGAAGACCAAGGCGAGTTCGACCGTGACCGGGAACGGATTATAGTTTTCGAGAACGAGTTCTTCCTCGAGCGTTCCACGGTGGACGCTGCGGCAGCGACGGAGTGCGATCGTATGGGCGAGGACGTCATGGCCTGTCTCGTCACGGAACACAGTATTACCGAACTCGAAGACTGCAACTGTCGTTCGCTCGGCCGATGAGTCGAACAGCTCGGGTTCCTCACCATTGAGGAGTAACCAGAGTTCACTGAGAAAGCGCGTGTCGCGGGCGTAAATGCCTGCACCCGGAAAGGTGCGGCGGAGATCGCCGCGCTCGTCGCTGACGATGAAGAGCTCACCATCCTTGAGAATCCGGGCGTCGCGTGCGAGTCCCATCGAACCCCCGCCTCGAGTCCGAGCAGCTCGACTTCGGTGAAGTGTAGCGGGTTCGACCCGCTAAATCAGCTCACCGTATTCCTCCCACTCGTAGGGGTCGATGCGACGGTTCCACTCCGGGGAGCAGTAGTCGGGGCAACGGCGACGACATTTCTCAGCGTCCCACCGCTTGACGGCAACATAGGTCTCGATGAACGCATGCCCGAGCAGCTCGCAGAGCACTGTGTCCTGTTCGAGGGCATCGAGCGCTTCGTCCAGGGAACGCGGGAGCGCTGGCAGCCCTTCGAGCCAGCCCACGTCCTTCTGGATCGCCTCTGGTGGCTTGAGCTTTCGTTCGATACCGTCCCAGCCGGCGGCGAGGGAGGCAGCGAGAGCGATGTAGGGATTGGCCGCTGCGCCACCGAGCCGGTTCTCGATGCGTGCCTTGCTACCGTGTGCGTCGGCGGGGATACGGAATGCGGCCGACCGGTTGTCGTAGCCCCAGCAGACACTGGTCGGTGCGAAGAGACCTGGCTGATAGCGCTTGTAGTCGTTCGGAGTCGGCGAGAACACGGCGATCAACGCGCGGGCGTGCTCGAAGAGGCCGCCCAGGAAGTGCCAAGCGAGTTCGGAGAGGCCGTGCGGGCCATCCGGATCGGCGAACAGGTTCTGGCCGGTCGAGGCATCGATGAGGCTGTGATGGAGGTGGGTTCCGGACGCAGCCTGATCGATGAAGGGCTTCGTCATGAAGGTAGCGATGTAGCCGTGCTTCCGGGACACTTCCTTCACGACCGTGCGGAACATGAAGGCTTGATCGGCAGCAGCGATCCCGTCTGCCGGATCGATAGTGATCTCGAACTGCCCTGGTGCGTTCTCGACGCTGAGTGTCGACACGGCGATACCGTGTGCCTCGAGCGCAGTCAGCAGCTCGTCGCGCCAGGCTGGGTCGAAGTTGTTGCGGAGCGTCGAGCAAATTTGCTTGTCGCGGAAGACCGGCTCTCGCGTGCCCGCGTGCAGCAGGTAGAACTCGTATTCGAAGGCGCTCCGGGGTATCCAGCCGCGCTCCCGGAAGCGTTCGACGATACGACGGCAGACGACACGAGGATCTTCGGGCGCTGGCGCTCCATCACGGTAGAGGTCTCCGATGACGCGAGCCTCGCCGGGGGCATACGGCAAGAGGGTCAGCGTATCCAGGTCGGGCTTGAGGAGGTAATCAGGGGGCGGAAGCTCCTCTTCGAGCGGAATATCCCAGCCCGATGCATCTTGGAGCAACATACCGCCGTAGAAGTTCACTCCCTTGGCGGCGTAAGCCGGGAACTTGGAAAGGGGAACGCTCTTCGAGCGGGCGATACCGTGGGTGTCAGCCATTTCGATGCGGATCCAGCGAACGCCCGCTGCGCGCAAGAGCCGCGTAACGGTCGCGATATCCATAGAGTCCTCCCAACCGTCCCATACGGCGACAGTATAGCGACTGGGTGCATGCGTTCGGCAAGGTGCGTCCGCATCGTGGCGGGTGCATGCTATCGGCTGGAGGGGATGTTCAGCCCACGAGGGGCATTGCAGACGCTCGGGTTGCGACGGGCGGTCGCATGACCTACGGTGTGGCTCTCGGCGGCCGGTGTCAGCGTGGCGCGCGTTCGCGGTCGTGTACGAGGAGCGGTTCTTCCACTGGTGGTACCGCCTGGGAACGGCGACGTTCTCGCCAGACGTGAAGCACGGAAGGCGCGAGCGACAGGAGGACGATGCCGGCGATGATCGGCAGCAGGTACCGATCGATACCCGGGATGACGCTGCCGAGCCAGTAGCCGCTGAGCGTCACGCCGACGGCCCAGAAGAGTGCGCCGGTGACGTTGAACAGGACGAAGCGCCGGTACCGCATGCGCCCCATACCGGCCACGACCGGCGTGCAGGTGCGCACGATCGGGACGAAGCGGGCGAGTACGACTGCCTTCCCGCCGTGCCGCTCGAAGAAGCGCTCCGTGCGGGAGAGATACTCTTTCCTGAAGAGGCGTGTGTCCTCCCGTTGGAACAATGCACGGCCGACGCGCGAGCCGAAGGCGTAGCCGACTTGATCACCGGCGACTGCAGCGAGGAAACAGGCCGGGACGAGCCAGCGGATGTCGAGGAATCCCTGCGCGGCGAGAAACCCAGCCGTGAACAGCAGGGAATCACCGGGCAAGAACAGACCGATGAGAAGACCGCTTTCCGTGAACACGATGGCTGCGACGCCGAGCGTGCCGATCGTACGGATGACGGTGACGAGGTCGACCCCGAACAACCGAGCCTCCTCATTGCCTGACGAGTGTAACCGATGCTGCGCTCACGCGGGTGGCATGCAAGTCGTGACCCTGCACAGGGCGAGGGGAAGGCCGTGAAAGGAGGAACGTTCGCTGCACCCGCGTATGAGCAGAGCTGGAGTCGTGTGCGACGTCCTGCATGCCGTTCAGACACACGTGGCTGAGCTGGCCACAGATCGGGAGGAGGGGGATGTGCTCGGAGCAGCTCTTGACGGTTCAGCTCGGCTCTGGGATTCTCCTGAACCGGTTGCTGGGACGGAGGAGAGGAGGAATGATGAAGGTCGAGCAGCGACTCCAGGAACTGGGGATCGAGTTGCCGCCGGTGCCGGCACCAGCGGGGAACTACGTGCACGCGGTACGGAGCGGGAACCTGCTCTTTCTGGCCGGCAAGGGGCCGTGGAATCCGGACGGGACGATGCCGACCGGCAAGGTCGGACGTGACGTGAGCCTCGAGGAGGCCTATCGGCACGCGCGGTCGGTCGGGCTGGTGCTGCTGGCGGTTCTGAAGCAAGAACTCGGCGATCTGGATCGGGTCAAACGGGTCGTCAAGGTGCTCGGGATGGTCAATGCGGTGCCGGAATTCGACCGGCATCCGGAGGTGATTAACGGCTGTTCGGATCTCTTCGTGGAGGTTTTCGGGGAGCGGGGCCGGCACGCCCGTTCGGCGGTCGGGATGGGTTCGCTTCCCCGCAATATCACCGTCGAGATCGAGGCGATCGTCGAAATCGAGTGAACGGGATCACTGATTGGACTGCTGGGGTGTGGAAGGGAACGAAGACTCCACTCCGGGGCTCGTGTCCTGTTCCTCGGTGACCCGTTCCTCGACCTCTTCGAGCGAGGACGCCTGGTCCTCCGCCTCGCCCCCGAGCATCTGGCGGACGAACAGGAGCTCTCTCCGCCGGAGGTCCCAGAGTCGCTCGAGTTCGACGTTGATCTCGGCGACGCGGCGTAGTGCTTCCTCCCGTTCGAAGAGCATGTCCGGGATCGCTTGCAAGAGGCGACGGCGCTCCTCTGCCAGCTCCTCGATGCGCGCGAGGACCGGCGAGGGGAGGCGTATTCGTTCGAGTTCGAGCCAGATGAGTTCGTCTTCGTCGAACATCGATCAACACCCGGTTGCTGCGTGTGCCACGAGGGAGTCCAATCCGAGTTCGCGGAGCCTGGCCGGTGACACGAGGCCTTCCGGTGTCCAGCCCCGTACACGGTAGTATGCCGCGACGAGTGCGTCCAGTTCAGCGGGCTCGATACCGTCGGGCCCGAGAAGCCGTACCGGTAACGAATCGTCGGATCGCGTCCAGCCCTGGCGCAGGTTGAAGAGCTTCTTCAGCGTGACGATCCGCTCACCCACCCTGCGCAGTTCGTCGGCATCGCAGGCGATGCCGGTGACCAGCCGGACCAGTTCCGCAGCGTCAGCGAAGAAGTCGTCGAAACAGTGGCGGAGGAACTTGCAGAGCGGCAGGGCATCGAGGACAGCTGAACGGTCTTCACTGCGGGCGGTCGCCAGTGCGATCCGCTCGTGATGATCGCTCGCCTGCTCGGAGAAGTCGATCTCGTACGCTGAGGTCCGGTTGTGACAGGCGCCACGCGGAGTCACAGCGAAACCGAGCGCCATCGCGCGCAGCTTCTTCGGGTGATAGCCGGGGAGTTCCAGCCCTTTGACGTGCATCGCCCAGGCGTCGCTGCCCTGTCCGATGAGTTCGGCAGCGCGTCGCGACCCTTCGGCGAGGAGATCGCCGAGCGGACCACGTCGCTCGCCGATCGCCTCGAGCGTGCGCAGGAGGCTCGCGCCGTCGCCGAAGCGCGGCCACTCGGCAGGGTCACCCGGAAGCGTTACGCCACGCTCGACGCACTCCATCGCCCAGGCGATCGTCCCGCCGGCACTGATGGCGTCCATGCCGTAGCGGTCGCACAGTGCGGCTGCACGGAGCACGACGTTGGGGTCGTCGATGCCGCACAGGGAGCCGAGTGCGAAGAGGGTCTCGTACTCGAGGCGGACGGTTGCCGGGGGGCCATCGTCGGTGGTGCGGAAGTGATGCTCACAGCCGACCGTGCAGGCAGCGCAGGCTTGTCGATCGGCACGGTGGACAGTCACGAGGCGTTCGCCCGAGAGCGCCTCGGCTGCCGGGAACGTCCCCGCGGCGAAGTTTCGGGTCGGCAGGACGCCGAGCCGGCTGAAGAAGGCGAGATTGGCGACCGTGCCGAGCTCCCGGTATTTGGCGGTTTCGGGACCGAGACTGCGTTGCGCGAGACGACGGGCAGACGCAGCGACCGCAGCGGGGTCGGCGACCGGTGGAAACCGCCCGGTACCCCGTACGGCGATCGCTTTCAGGCGCTTGGCCCCGAGGACGGCGCCAGGGCCGGTTCGGCCGGCCAACCGGCCGTCATTGACGACAGCAGCGAAGCGTACCAGCCGTTCGCCAGCACGACCGATCGCGGCGACACGTACGTCCCGACCGAGTTCAGCGCGGAGGGAGGCAGCCGTCTCCTCCGGGTCGAGTCCGAGCAGATCGCGAGCCGGTCTAAGGGTGACGCGTCCGTCCTCGATGACGAGCACTGACCACTCCGGCGCCTGACCGATCAGGACGAGGGCATCGAAGCCAGTACGGCGCAGCACCAGCGCGAGGTAGCTCGAGGTGAGCGAATCGCCGATGAAACCCGTTTGCGGCGACGTGGTAGCGATCGCGAGCTTGCTCGACGTGGTCAGTCCAGTGCCAATGAAGGGACCAGTGGCAAGGACGAAGGGATTGTGCGGTGACCAGGGGTCGACGCATGGCGGCGCGAAGCGGAGGAGCAGCCAGGTAGCGAGTCCCGTGCCGCCGAGAACCGCGTGGAAGACGTCGCGCGGAATGGAGACATGCTGGGTATCTCCGCTGCTGAGATCGACCAGGAGCGCACGACCGTGGACGGCATGCATCGTCTCAGCCTCCGGCCTGGGCAGCGACGAGGAGGACTTCGGAGCCTGGATGGAGCGGCGTTGCCGGGTCGCGCGTGAAGCGGCCGTCGACCACGAAGATGTAGCCGCGGTTGAGCCAGCCTCGGTCGAGGTCGATAACCGTACCGCAGAGCGAGGGGAACTGTGCGGCGAGCAGGTGAACCAGTTCCTGCAACGTGGCTGCGGTGACCTCGACACGGCGCTGGCCGGTGAGAACTGCCGGCAGACCGTAGAGTTCGACCCGGAGCGTCATCGCTTCGCGCACCATGGGAACCGAGCCGTTCACTGCGAGGTAAGCTCCAGCGCAAGTATGGAGGCTGGGAAGGGGCCACGGCAAGCATCAGCCGATATGCTCTGCGGTTGGTCGCCTGCTGGCGCCGCAGGTGTTCTCGGGTGGTTGTACGTACGAGGGGTAACAACCAGCGGAGTGCGCGGGAGGAGACGGTGCGGGATTCTCGGGGCGAGCTGCCTCCGCCGGCCCGGGGCGGGCCGACCGCTGCCGTTCCGCCTTGCCGAACACATCACTGGTACCCGGACAGGCCTACCCCGAGAATACGATGGGGCGATATCGACACGAGTGTCGCGAAGGTGAGCGATGGTGATGGACAGCGAGGGAGCGGGCTGGCGGCGCTGGATCGACGGCGAAGCGTTCGTGGCGGTGCTCATCTGGGGCGCCTCCTTTCCGATCGTCAAGCACGGGGTCGATTCGTTCGGGCCGCTGTCGTTCGCGGTCCTGCGACTCATCGTCGCGATCGGTTGTCTCGTCCTCTGGCTGCGCCTTCGGGGCGAGTCGCTGCGTATCGCGCGCCAGGACTGGCCGCGCCTCGCGCTGGCCGGTTTGGGTGCGATGGGAGTCTTTCAAATCGTGTTCCTCGTCGGGATGCGGCATACGACGTCGACGCACAGTGCACTGTTCCTCAACACGAGCCCGCTCTGGGCGTTGCCGATCTCTTGGCTGGTCGAGCGCGAGCGACCACGTGCAGCGGGGCTCCTCGGTGCCGCGCTCGGTTTCCTCGGTGTGGTACTCATGGTCAGTACGCCGGATCCCACGGGGATGGCTACGCTGCTCGGTGATCTCCTGACGCTCGGCGCAGCGATCTGCTGGGTCGGCGTGACCTTGATCCCCCGGCCGCTCGTCGCGCGGTACGGTGCTGTACCGGTAACAACGTGGCTGCTCGTGTTGAGCTTGGTCGTCGTCGGTATCGTTGGAGCAGGCGACACGCTGCGATCGCTCGCTGCGCCGCCCGGATGGGGCGCCTGGGGAGCGTTGCTGTACACGGGCGTGCTGGCGATGGTCGGGGCGAACGTCTTCTGGCAGCGCGCGGTGCAACGACTCGGTGCCGCGACGACGCTCGTCTATTACTACCTGCAACCGGGCATCGCGATGGCGCTGGGTGCAGCATTCCTCGGTGAGAGCGTGCGAGCGGTGCAGATCGTTGGGCTCGTCGCCGTGTTCGCCGGGGTTCTGGTCGCGCAGCGCGCAGCCGTCAAGCAGGCTGCGGCGGCTCGGACGACGGAGCCGGCGGGTCATCGGGCTGACTGACGGTGGCTGAACCGTCGGCGGGGACGTGGCCGGCCAACCGCTCGCGGACCGCCGTCGTGAGATCGATACCGGTCATCGCGCTGAATCCTTCGAGGAGTTGCTGAACGATCACCGGGAGTTGGGTGGCGTACCGACCGAGGCTGGTATGCCCGTCGGACGCTCCGCCGGAATCGAAAACGACGACGCGCTCGACCTGGGTCAGTGGCTGGGCTGCGGCTTCGACGATCTTGGGCAGCTGCTCGACGAAAGCCTGGTACATGAGGAGCTGCATAGCGACCGGCCCGTAGGTGTTGAGTGCTTCGGCCAGTGCTCGTTTGCCGTCGGCCTCGGCCAGGAGCGCTGCGCGCTGTCCTTCGGCTTGCGCGAGGAGTTCTGCCTGGAACGCTTCGGCGAGCGCCTTTTTGGCCTCTGCTTCCGCTTGCCCCACCTGGCGGATCCGAGCTGCCTCTCCGGCACCGATGAGTTCGCGCTCGCGGGCGGCAGCTTCGGCTCGGACGATCGTCGCCTGGCGTTCACCCTCGGCGCGCAAGACGGCAGCCTGTTTCTCGCCGTCGGCTCGAATGATCGTCGCTTCGCGTTCTGCCTGCGCGCCCTTGAGCACCGTGGCCTCGAGTTCCTTTTCCCGGCGGCGGGCTTCCATTTCCTGGACGGCGATCGCGGCTTCAGTTCGGGCAAGTTCGACTTGCTGCTCCGCGACGACGACCTGCTTCCGTGCCTCAGCTTCGGCCAGCGGTCCGGCCTGACTCGCCCGGGCACGCTCTGCTTCCACTTCGGCTGCGTACCGCGCTTTCCGGACTTCGGCTTCTTTGTTGGCTGCAGCGATCTCGGCATCGGCCATCGCCTCGGCAACAGCAGCTTGCTGCATCGCCTGAGCACGACGGACACGGGCATCGCGTTCGGCTTCTGCTTTGCCGACCTCGGCGTCACGTTTGACTTCGGCAGTGCGACGCTGGCCGAGTGCATCGAGGTAGCCCTGCGGGTCACTGATCTGCTGGATAGTGAGGACATCGATCTCGATGCCCATTCGCGAGAGATCGGCGGCGGACTCGGCAGCAAGCCGTTGGGCGAAGGCCTGTCGGTCGGCGTTGATCTGTTCGACCGTCAAGGTGCCGAGAATGGAGCGGAGATGGCCTTCGAGTGTTTGGAAGATGACGCTGCGAATCTCGTCCTGCGACATCCCGAGGAAGCGCTCGATCGCGTTCATGAGCATGACATCGTCGGAGCCGATCTTCACGTTGGCCACGGCGTCGACCGAGACTGGCACACCTTCTTTGGTGTAGGCCGAGGCGATCTTGAGCGGAATGGTCATCACGTTCAGCGAGAGGAAGTCGACGCGCTCGATGATCGGTATGCGGACGCTGGAGCCACCTTTGACCAAACGATACCCGACGGTGCGGCGCTGGCCCGTTTCCGGGTCCACGACGGTGCGCTTGCGGCCCGAGAAGACAGCGACCATGTTGGGCGGCACTTTGACGATGTTCCGGCTGATGATGGCGAGGAGTGCAGCGAGTGCGAGCAGGATAAAGAGGACGGCGGCGAGTGCGAAGAGAACCTCGAGGATCGTCACGGTGTCCCTCCCGTTCGTGGTGGCGGCTGCGTCGGTGTTTCGGCCGCTTCGACGACGGCGGTGGTGCCGACGATGGAGACGATACGGACAGCGTGACCGGCGGGGATGGCGGTTCCGTCCTTGCTCCGCGCCAGCACCTGTCGACTCCCGGTTGTGTCACGGACGACGACGTAACCCAGTCCATCGGCCGGTATGGTGACGGTCACCTCCGCGATACGCCCTGCGAGATCGCGCAGGGAGAAGGCGGTCGTCGCTTGCTGGCGATAGAAGAAGACCACGAGCCACCAGGCCGCTGCACCGAACAGGAGAGCACTCGCGGCTGCAATGAGCGCGCCGGGAAGAGCGGTGGCACCGAGATAGGTGGCCAGCAACCCGGTGGCACCGAAGGCCGTGATCGCCACCGCGAGGACTTTGCCGTTGAAGGGCCCGATGCCGTCGCCGCTGTCGAGATCGAACGCGTCTCCCACCTCACCGAAGAGGAAGGCAACGGCGAGGAAGAGCAAGCCGATCAACGCGATCGACGCGTAGACGAGATAGACGAGCATCGTCGCAATCCCTCGCACTGAGTCTCAGTCTCCAGAGGAATCGTTCTGTTGTCAAGATGCCGAGTTGTCGCGTGCCTGACAGTCCGAGCAGCGACCGATCGAGTCGGCTCACTGTCCTTCACCAGGTATACGGTTGTTGGGCGCGTCGCAGAACTCGCGCATCGGACAGCCACACTGGCGATGCGGCGCACAGATGCTGCGCACGTGGTATCCGCTCAGTCGAGCGGCTGGCCGGGGATGGGTCAGGATCGATGCCCTGTCAAGCTGGCACGATGCGCAGGACGCGGTCGTCGTCGCGTTGTGGGCTGCCGCGGCCATCGCGGTTGCTGGTGAGGAGGTAGATGGCTCCGTCCGGTCCTTCGACAGCCGTGCGCAGGCGGCCGAACTCGCCCTGGTAGAGCGGTTCGAGTTCCTGAGCGCTCCGCCCGTCGGCGGCGAGAACGAGGCGCCAGAGCGTCTGACTGCGCAGGCCGGCGAACAACAGATTTCCCTGCCACTGAGGAATACGGCCGGACCGGACGAACGTCGCACCGCTGGGAGCCCAGGTGGACGTACCGCTCTCGATAACCGGTGGGACCGCATCGGGCAGTTCCCGGCGGACGAGCGTGCCGACCACGAACGGCCAACCGTAGTTCCGCCCCGGTTCGATCAGGTTGACCTCGTCGTGCGCGGCGAGGCCGAGATCGCCGGTGGGACCATGCTCGGTCGCGTAGAGTCGCCCGTCGCTCGTCCAGGCCAAGCCCTGGGGGTTGCGGTGCCCGTACGACCAGACCGGCGATCCAGGAAACGGGTTGTCAGCCGGGATCGAACCGTCCGGTTCCAGGCGGAGGATCTTCCCGGCGAGCGAGTCGAGGTCCTGTGCTGCATCGGGGTTACGCGCATCGCCGGTCGTCACGTAGAGCTTGCCGTCCGGGCCGAAGGCGATCCGTCCGCCGTCGTGGATCGTGCCGCCGGGTATCCGGTCGAGGATGACGACAGGTTGCTCGAGGCGACCGTTTGCCTCCGTGTACCGGACGACGCGGTTCCAGAGTTGGTTCGCTTCGCTGTAGGTGTAATAGAGGTACACCCAGCGCGTCGTCGCGAAGTCGGGGTCGAGCGCGAGCCCGAGCAGTCCGGCTTCGCCTACCGCAGCGACCGAAACCGTCAACACAGGGTCAGGCACGACCTGGCCGTCCACGATGACCCGGACCCGGCCGGGACGCTCGGTGAGGAAGATGCGTCCGTCCGGTGCGAAGGCGAGTTCCCACGGTGCCTCGAGCCCGCCGGCTATGGTATCGACCCGGAGTTCGACGGGCCCAGTCGGCGTGGGACTCGGCGATGGGCTGGGCGAGGGTGTCGGGGTAGGCGGCGTTTGGCCGGGAGTGGACCGAGTTGCCACTGTGGCGGTCGGTAAAGGGGTGGTGGGAGCGATGGTCGGTGACGAGGTTGCGGTAGGAGAGGCGAAACGGGGCGGTGTGCCGACCTCCTGTCGAATCCCGATGCTGCACGCCGAGAGCAAGAACGAGGCCGAGGAGAGGAGGAAGGCACGCCGTGTGGTGCGGGTCGACAGACAGGGCTGGCGCACCAGGTGGGGGCCCATGGTCACATCTCCTTCCGTCACGCGGCACCGAGATAGCGCAGTGCGATGGCGGTCAGCAGGCGGACGCCGACCGCGAGTGCGTCCTCGTCGAGATCGAACCGCGGGTGATGGGGAGGATAGACGATGCCACGTTCCGGTGCGGCGACACCGAGGCCGATCATGCACACCGGTACCCGCTGTGCCACGAAGGCGAAGTCCTCACCGGCCATGATCGGCTCACGATCAAAGACATGGTCGGGGCCGAGGAGCTCGGTCGCGACCTGGCGGGCGAGCGCGGTGAGTTCCGGATCGTTGTGCATGGCCGGGTAGCCACGCAGATAGATCGTCTCGACCTCGGCGCGCAGCGCTCCAGCGATACCACGTGCGAGCTCGGCGATTCGTCGCTCGATCTGGTCGCGGACAGTGGGAGAGTAGGTGCGGACGGTTCCCTCGAGGACAGCGTGATCGGGAATGATGTTGGTGGCTGTCCCGGCGTGCAGCTTGCCGACGGTGATGACAGCTGCATCGAGCGGGTCCGTCTCACGGCTGACCAGCGTCTGCAGCGCCACGACGATATGGGCGGCGACGACGATGGGGTCGACTGCCGTCTGCGGTTTGGCAGCGTGTCCGCCGACACCGCGCACGACGATGCGGAAGGTGTCGGCAGCGGCGGTGGCGGGACCGGGCGAAATAGCGACTTCACCGGCCCGGCGCGTGCTATCGACGTGTAGCGCGAACGCGGCATCGACTGGCGGATCGTCGAGAATACCGTCTGCGATCATCGCGGCAGCACCGCCCGGTCCTTCTTCGGCTGGCTGGAACATCAGCTTCACTGTGCCCGCGAAGTGGTCCCGGAGCTGGTTCAGGAGCTCGGTGACGCCGAGGAGGATGGTGGTGTGGGCATCGTGCCCGCAGGCATGCATGACTCCGGGGCGCGTCGATCGGTACGGCACGTCGTTCTGCTCGTCGATCGGTAAGGCATCCATGTCAGCGCGCAACAGGACCGTTCGGCCCGGTCCGCGCTCGCCGCGGATGATAGCGAGGATGCCGTTGCCCCCGGTGGTCGGCCCCGGCTGGATACCGGCGGCGCGGAGTGCTTCCGGTGACATGAAGAGCGGGCGTCCATCACCGCCAAGGCCGGTCCGGTGCTCGATCCCGAGTTCGCGGAGATGGCCAGCAACGAGGCGCGCGGTGTTGGTTTCCTGCAATGAGAGCTCCGGATGCATGTGCAGGTAGCGGCGTGTTTCTCGAAGCCAGGCATCGAGTTCCGGCGTGACGCGGACGAGTTCGTCCCACTGCATCGTTCCCCCCTCGGTCGTCCGTGCCTGGGCTGATGCTACCACCGAACCGACTGCGCGATCGATGACGACCATGCTGGTGCGGAAGCGCCGGTGCGGTTTGCAGGCTCAGGGCGTCCTTTGTCAAGATTCTGGTGATCTTCAGGGGTGACCCGTTCGGGCCCTGGGTGATCGAACAGGGCAGGTTCCGCGATGCTGGTTGCGTTGCTCGGTCGACTCCTCAGTATCGTTCTCATCGATCTCGTTCTCAGCGGGGATAACGCGCTCGTCATCGGCATGGCAGCGCACCGCCTGCCGCCGGGTCAGCGTCGCTGGGCGATCGTCCTCGGTGGCTTGGGCGCGATCGCGCTGCGCGTGCTGTTCACAGCTCTGGCTGCGCTGCTTCTGGCGATCCCGTTCTTGCGAGCGATCGGTGGGCTGCTCATCGGGTGGATCGGCTTCAAGCTGGCGCGCGAGGAGAGCGAGACGCGGGACATCGCGCCAGCAACGTCGCTGTGGGAAGCGGTGCAGACGATCACGCTGGCGGACTTCGTGATGAGTTTCGACAACATGCTGGCGGTGGGTGGAGCTGCGCATGGGACCGTCGAACTCCTCGCCTTCGGCCTTCTCGTGTCGATGCCCTTGATTCTCTTTGGGAGCGGATTGATCGCGCTCTTGCTCGATCGTTTACGCTGGTTACTGTGGGTCGGCGTCGCGGTACTCGGCGTAACCGGTGGGCGGATGATCGTCGAAGACCCGATCGTCGCCGCGCGGCTGCATCCGGTGCTCGAGTGGCCACTAGTGGTCGGTTTCGGCGTGGTGGTGTGCGGCAGTGCTGCCTGGCCGTTCGTACGGCGGGTCCTGCGGCGCCGGTCGGGACTGCCGAGTGGAGACGAGCGGGGACACGCTGACGCGTGAGGATGGGTAACGATGTACATCGGTCGCTTCCCGTACGGTCGATACGAGCGAGCCCCACAGCCTGACTTGACGCTCGAGGACCTGCGCCGGGTTTACGTCCTGGTACCGCGCGAGGACGGGCACGGTGACGAAAACCTCACGGTGGTCGACATGACGGATCGGCAATTCCGCGAGTGGATCGTCGCCAAGGCCGCACTGCACGGTGTCCCGCTGATCCCACCGTTGGGCCGGATCGGTTTGGAGACGCGGCTCCGGCTCCTCAACTACTTGATCCATCACGGTGTCCGCATCTACCTGGTGCCCAAGCCGGAAGCATGAGCACGCTTGCACGACCGGGGCTGCGCTGCTGAAGCCCCAGCTCGTTTCTCCGGTCACGCGGACCGCACGCGTTCGGCAGACCCTCGGCCACGTCCTCGATTGCTGAGCGACCGTACGTGGCTGCGCAACGGGAGCGGCGATGCCCGCTCAGGTCGCTCCAGCCGCTCGTGGTGCTCGCCCATACGGACAACTGGCCTGGCAGTACCGGGGTCGCCTGGACTTGCGTCCTGAAGCGGCTTCCGACCGACAGGGTATCGGCACGGTGCCGACCGATGGGTAGTGTTGAACGTGCGAGCATCGCGCAGGGAAGGGAAGGAGCGCCAGGCGATGGGGATCTTCGAGACGATGCGAGTTAGCCTCTCGGCGCTCACCGCGCAGCGGGTGCGGATGGACGTCACAGCGTCGAACCTCGCGAACGTCGATACCACGCGGACACCACAGGGTGGACCGTATCTGCGGCGGCAGGTCGTCTTCGCTGCGGAGCAGCCGAACGCATTCGCCCGCCTGGTGCAGACGCGGACCGGGCTGGTGCAGGCACCGCCGAGTGCGGCGCGCGGGGTGTATGTCGCTGGGATCGTCGTCGACCAGCAGGCGGTGCGTGAGGTGTACGACCCGACGCACCCTGACGCAGACGCGAACGGGATCGTGCGGTACCCGGACATCGACGTGGTCAGCGAGATGACGAATCTCATGGCTGCGACGCGCGCCTACGAGGCGAACGTAACGGTGCTGGAGTCGCTGAAAGCGATGGCGATGCGCGCCTTGAGCATCGGTCGAGCATGAGCGGTGAGATCGAAGGGAGCACGGGGCGATGAGCATCGCGCCGATCGCACCGATCGCTGCAGACATCACGCCGGTCGGGGCCGCGAACTCGCCGACGGCAGCCGCTGGCCCATCGTTCGGGCAGGTGCTGGAGCGCGCCTTCGGTGCGTTGAACGCGCAGATCAACGAAGCGGATCGCCTCGCGGTGACGCTCGCGGCGGGCGAGGACGTCGATCTCCATCAGGTCATGATCGCGCTCGAGACTGCCTCGATCGGCTTACAGGCGGCGCTGCAGATTCGGAATCGAGCGCTGGAAGCCTATCGTGAAGTGATGTCGATGCCGATTTGACGGGGTGAGCGGAACGGATCGAGCGCATGCTGCGGCGACTCTCGGTCTACTGGAACTATGTGCGTGACCGGTGGGACGGTCTGAGCCAGAACCGCCGGGTCGCGATCGTCGCGGTGGCGCTCACCGCGATCTTCGCAGTCGCGTTGCTCCTGTTGATCCAGCCGCCGCAGCAGTATGCGCCGCTCTACACCGGCCTTTCGGCGGACGATGCGGCAGCGATCATCGAGCAGTTGCGCCAGCAAGGGGTGCCGTACAAGCTCAGCAACGACGGGACGACGATCAGCGTACCGGTCGATCAGGTGGCCAAGCTGCGGTTAGCGCTGGCCGCGCAGGGGCTACCGAAGAGCGGGACGCTCGGGTTCGAACTGTTCGACCGCTCCTCGTTCGGTGTGACCGACTTCCAGCAGCGTGTCAACTACCAGCGGGCGCTCGAGGGAGAACTCGCTCGGACGATCAGTCAGCTGGACGGCGTGCAGTCGGCACGCGTGCACCTGGTCATCCCTGAGGAATCGCTCTTCACCGAACAGCAACAGCCGACGACGGCAGCGGTCGTCCTGCAGCTCAAGCCGGGCAGCCGACTGACTGACGAGCAGGTGCGCGGGGTCGTGCATCTGGTGTCGGCGGCTGTGCCGGGACTGCAGCCAGAACACGTGACGGTCGTGGATGAGAGTGGGAACGCGCTGTGGTCAGGCGGAGGAGTCGCTGCGGCCGGTGGCATGAGCGACCACCTCAAGGCACAGCGAGCGTTCGAGAGCGCACTCGCCACGCAGCTGCAGACGATCGTGGCACGCGTCGTGGGCAACAACAACGCTGCGGTGCAGGTGAGCGCCAGTTTCGACTGGGATCAGCGGCAAATCGACAGCGAGATTTACAGTCCGAACGGGACACAACCGCAAGTGCGGAGCCAGCAGGAGCGGGTGCAAACGACGGAGGGTACGGCGACCGGACCGATCGGTGTGCCGGGCGTAGACAGCAATGTCGATACCTACCAGGAAGGCGCCGCGGGACAGAACCAGCAGCGGAGTGAGTTGCGCGAGACGACCGTGAACTACGAGCTATCTCGGCAGGTCGAACGAGTGGTGCAAGCGCCCGGCAAGATCCAACGACTCTCGGTGGCCGTCGTCCTGAACAGTGCAGCGGTTGATCCGGCCGTGGCCGAGCAAGTTCGCGATCTCGTCGCAGCAGCAGCCGGGATCGTGCCGGAGCGCGGGGACGAGGTAACAGTGAGCGTGGTGCCGTTCACGACGGCGAACGCCGAAGAAGCCGCAGTCCAACCGTCGCTCATGGACCGGCTGTTGGAAGCGGCCCGGTTGGGGGCGATCGTCCTCATCCCGCTGATCGCGCTGCTGATCGCCTGGCGGGTGCTGGCGTCGCAGCGGGCCGCGCTCCCACCGGCACCGCGCTATGAGGTCGCGACCGAGGCCTTACCGGGCGGTCCGGCAGCAGCGAGCATGTCGGCGGGTGCTGCAGCCGGGCTCGGTGGCCCGCGCGAAGCGGCACTCAAGGAACCAGCCGGGCCGCCTCCGACGCTCCGGGAACTCCAGGAACTCGCGAAGAAGGACCCGGCAACCGTCGCGCATGTGGTGCGTGCCTGGTTGAACGAGGAGTAGCGACAGATGACGGCGCAGGCGCCGACACGACCGGGCCAGCAGCCTGAGCGGTTGAAGGGCGCAGCCAAGGCGGCTGCGCTCCTGATGGCGCTGGGGCCGGACTACTCGGCGAAGGTGCTCCAGCATCTCCAGGAACACGAGATCGAGGCGATCACCGTCAAGGTCGCGACGATGCCGCGTCTGAACGAGGAAGAAGTGCATCAGGTGCTCAATGAGGCACACGAGATGGCGGTCGTGCACCGCTATCTCGCCGTTGGCGGCATCGAATACGCACGGGAAATGCTGGCGCGGGCGATGGGTCTGGAGCGGGCGAACGCCCTGATCGATCGGGTCGTGACGATGAACCCGCCAGCGCCGTTCGAGTTCCTGCGCAAGTCCGATCCGCGCCAGATGGCGATGTTTCTCCAGAACGAGCATCCGCAAACGATCGCGCTTATCCTGTCGCATCTCCCGCCGGTGCAGGCGGCAGCGGTGATCAGTCACCTGAACGAGGACTTGCAAGCAGAAGTGGCACGGCGGATCGCGACGATCGATCGCACGCCGGCCGAGATCGTCAAGCGCGTCGAGGAGATCATGCGGCGGCGCATGTCCTCGCTGCTCACGCAGGACTCTCGGACGGTCGGTGGTGTGCCGCACCTGGTAGCGATCCTGAGCAAGGTCGACCGGAGCACGGAGAAGCACATCCTGGAGCGGCTGACCGAGGTCGACCCGATGCTGGCGGAAGAAGTCCGCAAGCTGATGTTCACCTTCGACGACCTCATCCTGCTCGACGACCGCTCGCTGCAGCGTGTGCTGCGTGAGGTTGACATGCGGGATCTGGCGCTGGCGCTCAAGGCAGCACGGGACGAACTCAAAGAGAAGATCTTCCGGAACATGTCGCAGCGCGCGGCCGAGCTGCTGCGTGAGGAGATCAGTTACCTCGGGCCGGTACGGATCCGAGCTGTCGAGGAAGCGCAGCAGCGGATCGTCGCGATCGTGCGGCGCCTGGAGGAGGCCGAGGAGATCGTGATCTCGCGCGGCGAGGAGGCGATCCTTGGCTAGCGGACGCGTGGTCAAGCGCGATGCGGCGACGGTGGAGGGAAGCGCGCTGGTGCTTCCCCAGCCGTCGGCTGCCGACCGTGAGCGGGCAGTGCAGCTATTGGCGGAAGCGGAAGCGCGGGCTCGGGAGATCCTAGCCGCCGCGGAAGCAGAGGCGGCCGCCCTGCGCACGGCAGCCGAGGCCGAAATCGAAAACTGGCGACAGCAGCTGTGGGAGAGGGCGCTGGCTGAAGCGCGGGCGCAGCTGGAAGAGGAACTCGCGGCGGAAGAGCTGGCGTTGCGCGCGCGGCTGCGGGGGCTGATCGAACATGCTCTCGTGCGCGAGCAGGAGATTCGGCAGGCCTACGCGCACCTCGTCCTGGAATTGGCCGTGCTGGTTGCCGAGGCCATCTTGCGGCGCGAAGTCGCGCGCGACGATGCGGTACTCGGCCGCCTCGTGGAGGCAGCGCTGGCCCAGGCGCCGAGCGCACCGGTGACGCATCTCATCGTGCACCCGGATGACGTGGAGCGGGCACGGGCCTGGCTGTCCGAGGCCTGGGACGGTCGGCCGCCGGTGGAAGTCGTCGGTGACCCGCATGTCGATCCAGGCAGTTGTGTCCTCGGTACACCGGTCGGGTTCGTCGATGCGCGGCTCTCGACGCAGCTGGAGGCGATCCGACGAGCGTTGGCGGAGGTAGCCGATGAGGAGTGAGGAGCTGCTCGAGCGATTCCGCGAACGCCTGCGCAGCGTCGAGCCGATCCGGCGCGAGGGGCGCGTGGTGCGCGGTATCGGGCTGACGGTCGAGGCGATCGGGCTCGACCTGGAAATCGGCGACCTCTGCCACATCTTCCCCAGTTTTGCGGAAGAGGGCCGGCTGGCGGCGGAAGTGGTGGGATTTCACGATGAACGTTTGGTGCTGGTACCGCTCGCCGAACTCCGTGGCGTGCGGCACGGGAGTCGGGCGGTTCCGGCGCCGGAAGCGCTGCACGTGCCGGTCGGCCCCGAGCTGCTTGGGCGAGTGATCGACGGCCTGGGGCGCCCGATCGATGGCAAGGGGCCGTTGCGCTGTCGGCGGCGCGTCCGGTTGGGGGGTGCGCCGCCGAGCCCGCTCCAGCGGGCGCCGATCCGGGAGATCCTGCCGACTGGTGTGCGGGCGATCGACGCGACATTGACCTGCGGGCGCGGCCAGCGTCTCGGGATCTTCGCCGGTTCGGGAGTCGGCAAGAGCACCCTGCTCGGCATGATCAGTCGGAACGCGGTCTGCGACGTGCGGGTGATTGCGTTGATCGGCGAGCGCGGACGCGAGGTGCAGGAGTTCATCGAGCGGGATCTCGGCCCGGAAGGACTCGAGCGTGCCGTGCTCGTGGTCTCGACGTCCGACCAACCAGCGCTGATGCGGATCAAGGCGGCCTGGACGGCCACGCTCATCGCCGAGTACTTCCGCGACCGCGGGATGAGCGTGGTGCTGATGATGGATTCGGTGACGCGGTTGGCAATGGCCCAGCGCGAAGTCGGGCTGGCGGCCGGTGAGCCGCCAGCGACGCGTGGCTACCCGCCGTCCGTGTTCGCGCTGCTGCCACGCCTTCTCGAACGGGCGGGCAACGCCGAGCAGGGGAGCATCACCGCGTTCTATACCGTTCTGGTCGAGGGGGACGATCTGAACGAGCCGATCAGCGATACGGTGCGCGGCATTCTGGACGGTCACATCGTCCTCTCGCGGGCGCTGGCCGACCGCGGGCACTTCCCAGCGATCGACATCCTGGCGAGCGTCAGCCGTCTCATGCCGAACCTGGTCAGTCCGGAGCAGTGGCAGCTCGCGAGCGAGGTGCGCGAGTTGCTCGCTGCCTACGAAAGCGCGCGCGACCTCATCGACATCGGTGCCTACGTGAGCGGGTCGAACCCGACAGTCGACCGGGCACTGGCATTGATGCCCGAGTTGCGGCGCTTCCTGCAGCAGCGGCCTGAGGAGAAAGCACCGTTTACTGCCACGCTGGAGTGGCTCGGACGGATCCTCGGCGAGCACCGGGTAGTCGCGCGCAACGAGCTGGCAACGACCTAGGGGGTGACACGACATGGTGCGGGCATTGCGCCAGCGCGCAGGACGGATGACACGACTCCTCGAGCATCGGCAGAAGCTGGTCGAGGACGCGCAGCGACAGCTCGCGGAAGAACAGCGCTGGGTCGCCAGCTGCGAGGCAGCCCTCGACGAACTCGCTGCCTCACAGCGGGCGCTGGCTGCGAGTCTGGCGGAACTTTCCGGGACGCCGGTCGACCCGGCAGTGCTGGCGGGAGCCGAGTCGTACGAAGCCTGGCTACTGCGACGTCGCGACGAGCAGGAGGCGCTGCTGGAAGAGGCGAAACGACGTGCCGAACAGGCGCGCGCAGCGCTGATCGCCCAGCGGCGGGAAGCGAAGAAGCTCGAGGTGGTGCGGTCACGGTGGCTGGCGGCAGCGCGGCAGCTCGAGCAAAAGGCGGAGGAGACGATGCTCGATGACGTTGCGACCGTCCGAGCGGCCTACCGCCTGCAGGCGCGGGACGGAGCGGCGTGAGGAGACACGGCTGATGGCGGGAATCACGATTCCACCGGAAATTCTCGCGACGATGCCGGCTCGGTTCGGCGTACGCTCGCCCCAGCTCGGTGGGCCGACTGCGAACTCGGCGCAGTTCTGGGCGCTCCTCGCTCAGCGCGGCATCGTCCCCAGTAGTGCCACCGCGACAACGAGCGGGAGCGATCCGTTCGTCGCTTTGCGGGGCTCGTGGCCGGTTTCCGGTGCGGTGACCTCCTCGTATGGCCCACGCTCGCTCCTGCCGGGCGAGAGCTTCCACACCGGTATCGACATCGCGGTGCCGGAGGGAACGCCGGTGCGGGCGACGGCGAGCGGCACGGTGCGCTTCGTCGGCAATACCGACGGCTACGGCTTGCGGATCGAGATCGATCACGGGAACGGCGTGACGACGCTCTACGCGCATCTCAGCTTAGCCGATGTCGTCCCCGGACAGCGAGTCGAGCGTGGCCAGGTGATCGGCAAGAGCGGGAACACGGGGGCGTCGACCGGCCCGCATCTGCATTACGAGATCCGGCAGAACGGAAAGGCGATCGATCCCTGGCCGATCCTGCAGGCGAGCCAGAGCGGTACGGAACCGCGCAGTGCGCTCCAGGTTCCCTACGGGTCACTGATCGCGACGGTCGCGCAGCGCTATGGACTGGATCCGGCGCTGCTGACGGCCATGGTCCAGGTGGAGAGCGGGTTCGACCCGCGAGCGGTTTCACCGGCGGGTGCGAAGGGGTTGCTGCAGCTCATGGACGCGACGGCAGCGGCACTCGGCGTGCGTGACCCATTCGATCCAGCCCAGAACCTGGACGGTGGTGCGCGCTACTTCCGCGAGCTCCTCGATCGGTTCGGTGGTGACGTGCGGCTGGCGCTGGCTGCGTACAACGCCGGCCCGGTGGCTGTCCAGCGTGCGGGTGGCATCCCGCCGTATCCGGAAACGCAGCGGTACGTGGAGGCGGTGCTCGCGGTGTGGCGCAGTCTCGGTGGGACAGGCTGAGAGGTGTGCGATGGCAGGCACGGTCGATCCGATCGGCATTCTGGCGAGGACGCTCGATGCACTGGCATTGCGGCAGCAAGTGACGGCGAGCAACGTGGCGAACGCCGACACGCCAGGCTTCCGCGCGCAGGCGGTGCGGTTCGAAGACGTGCTCGCGTCGCTGCTGACCGACCGCTTCGCTCCGTTGCCGCTGGCGCGTACCGATCCGCGGCACATCGCCACGACACCGGTCTCGGCATCGAGTGTGCAGCCCGAAGTCGTGGAGCTGAGCGGCACGCGGTACCGGGCGGATGGGAACAATGTCGACATCGAGCAACAGATGGGGCTCCTGGCCGAGACGACGCTGCGCTACAGCGCGGTGAGCGAGGTACTCGCCCGGCGGCTGGCGATGCTGCGCGCGATGGCAAGCGGTGGGCAGGGCAGCTAGGCCCGGTGAGGAGGTGCGACGGTGGTGCTGCCGATCTCCAGTACGACGGTGAGCGAGGGGATGCCGAGAGGGCCAGGCGCGACCGCAGCGACGGCTGCTGACGCATTTCTGCTCTTGCTCGCGGCGCTCCTGGGACTCGACGAGTCGCAGCCGCCGACGGTTTCGCCCGCGAGCGGCGCGACCGGGCCAGTGAGCGAGCCTTCGACGGAGGCGCCGAATGACAAGCCGACGAAGGGTTCGCTGAGCGAGGGAGCGTTGCGGGCGGGTCTGGCGCTAGCTGGAACGTTCCAGGGCCTCGTGCCGGTCGGGACGCCGCAGCCGCTCGAGGAAGGGGCGACGGTACTGGCGCCGAGCGGAGAGGCGGAGCCGGTTTCCGTCCACGCGAGCGGTGGGATGCCGCAGAAAGCGCAACACTTGGTGCAGGGGCTCACGAACGATACGTCGCCGGCACCCGCGGTGGAGGCGCAGAGGCAGCTCACCGGGTTTCCCGGGAGCCAGGTGTCGCTCGATCCCGTGCGGTTTGCATCCGCTGCGGAGCGCGGGACTGAACCCGGTACGAGCACGGTCGGGAGCCTGGCTGTGGACGTCGGCAAGGCCGGGCACAGCGTGCCGCAGTCACCCGGAGCGGTGACGGACGCTCGCGGGGTGCGCACGCCTCCGCCGGCGCACCTCCCGCTGCAGGAGCTGGCGGCAGTGTCACCGGCTACAGAGGTTGCGCCGGATCCATCACGGATCGGCGAGGTACAGGCTGTCGCATCGCTGGCTGGCGAACCAGGCGTGGTGACATTGGCGGCCAGGGCTGCTCGCGATGTGGAGCCGGCCGACCGTCGGGAGCAGGTGGACGAGGCAGTGGTCGGACCGGTAGCCGCTGGCCCGGAACGGTCTGCGCTGGCCCGGTTGGAGCAGCCGAGGATGGTGGCGGCTGGGGCGGACGTAGCGGCGCAGGTGCAAGAAGGACTCAGGCGGGCACTGGAGCGTGGCGCCCGGCAGATCCGGGTACGACTCGAGCCACCGGACCTCGGTGTGGTGGACATCCGCGTGCGGGAAATCGGTGGGCGTCTCGAGGTGACTCTGGCAGCGAGCCGGCCGGACGTGCACCAGGCACTGGAGGCGGGGCGCGAGGGGCTGCGGACGGCTCTCGCGGCGAGCGGATTCACCGTGCAGCGGGTGGAGGTCCAGCCGGGGTTCGCAGCGAGCGGGCACGGCCTGCTCGGTGGCGGGCAGTCGGGCACCGGGTGGAGCGCTGGTCAGCAAGGCTTTGCCAGCGATACCGGGTCCGGGCGCTGGACCGATGCGCTGGCGACCGAGCGCCCGACCCAGGGGGACGAGACGGACTGGAGCGATCGGTACGACGCGAGCAGTCTCGTCGACACGCGGGTGTGAAGGGGGAAGGATGAGCGTCAACGGTATCGGGGTCACCAACCCAGCAACGACCAGCGCAACGGGGAGCACCGGCTCCCTCGGTCCCGGCGGGCGGCTGGACAAGCAGGCGTTCCTGATGCTGCTGGTGGCGCAGCTGAAAAATCAGGATCCGCTCAACCCGATGCAGGACCGCGAGTTTATCGCTCAGCTGGCACAGCTCAACGCGCTCGAGCAACTACAGCAACTCAACGAGACGATCGCAGCGATGGCCCAGCATGCGGCGCTCGGACAGGTGGCGAGCTATCTCGGCAAAGTGGTGAGCGGGCTGGAACGCTCGAGCGGTGAGCTGGTCAGTGGCACGGTCGTACGTGCCACGATCGTCAATGGAGCAGCGGTTCTGGAGCTGGAGAGTGGGCAACGCATCGACGTGCGGGACGTGGTGAGCGTCGGCATGCCGCAAGCAGCGAGCGATACCCATGCTGGTGACAGCAGTAGCTCCGGAAGTACAGCGGACAGCGGTGCGGACACGCCGACCTTGCCCGGTGAGGCGTAAGGGCGGACGCGTACGAGGAAAGGATCGGGGGACGAGCCATGATGCGGTCGATGTTCTCGGCGATCTCGGGGTTGCGGGTACACCAGACGTGGATGGACGTGATCGGGAACAACATCGCCAACGTGAATACCACCGGCTTCAAGGTCGGACGCGTGCGGTTCACCGATATCCTGAGCCAGCTGGTGCGCGGCGCGAGCGGTCCGACCGAGCAGCGGGGCGGTATCAACCCGCTGCAGATCGGCCTGGGTGCGGTCGTCGGGGCGGTGGACACAATCCACACCCAGGGGGCGTTGCAGCTGACCGGCAAGCCGAGCGATCTGGCGATCCAGGGCGACGGCTTCTTCGTCGTGAGCGACGGCTCACAGACGCTCTACACGCGGGACGGCGCCTTCGATATCGGCTCGGATCTCCGGCTGGTCAACCCGTCGAACGGCTTCTACGTGCTCGGCTGGCAGGCCGATGCCAACGGGAACGTCGACACCGCTGGCCCGGTCGGACCGATCACCATTCCGATCGGACAGCAGCTGGATGCCGTGCCGACGACCCAGATCACGGTGCAGGGAAACCTGGACGCGAACCAGGATACGGCGGCGACACCGCCGCACTACGTGACCAAGGTCAGCGTCGTGGATTCCCAGGGCAAGCGACACGAGTTCTACATCTTGTTCGAGAAGACGGGTGCGAACACCTGGAACTACACGCTCCAGGAGGACGACCCGCGGACGACCACGACCGAGGACGATCCCGAGTTCGATCTGGGTGGCACGACGACCGGGACACTCGTGTTCGATGCAGATGGGAACCTCGATCTGGCTGCTTCGACGATCGCTGCGGTCGACCTGGATGCGACGGCCGGGGGGGCGGGGACGGTTTCGGTGACGCCGGACTTCTCGCGGTTGACCCAACTCGCAGCACCCTCGACTGCTAACGCGGCGGCCAACGGTGCGCCCGCCGGTTCGCTGACGACGTTCACGGTCAGCCAATCAGGTGAAGTGCTGGGTATCTACTCCAACGGCGTCACCAAGGTGATCGGGCAGATCGCGCTGGCGCTCTTCACCAACCCGGGCGGTCTGATGAAGGTCGGCGGGAACGCGTACTTGCCGACGGTCAACTCCGGTGAGCCGATCGTCGGCCCAGCCGACTCGGGTGGGCGCGGCAAGATCGCGAGCGGGTATCTGGAGATGTCCAATGTCGACCTGGCGCAGGAGTTCACGAGCATGATCATGGCGCAGCGCGGGTTCCAGGCCAATTCGCGCGTCATCACGACGAGCGACGAGGTGCTCCAGGAGCTCGTCAACCTGCGCCGCTAACCGGCTTCGGCCGATAACCGAATTGGGCGCGAAAGGGGATCCGGTGCCGCGCGGCACCGGATCCCGATGCGGGGGTGTTCGTGCAGAGCGGAGAGGCGGGCGGAGTGCTCGGGAAGGGACTGCAGGTCGCGTTGCTGGTGGGGTCACTGGCGCTGGCGGCGGCGGGTGGTGCGCTCGTCTTCGCCTCGCCGATCGGCGCTGCGGAAGTCACTATCAGCGTGACCGGAACCGGCGATGTTAGCGGTGCCTGCTCTGGTTCCGGAACAACTCTGACGTGCCCGACGCTCCGCGCGGCTGTGCTCGCGGCGAACGAGCTGACCGATCCGGTGACGATCGAGCTGGACGCTGGGGCCTACCAGCTGACCATCCCGCCGGCGACCGACGACACGGCGGAGACCGGTGACCTCGACATCACGAAGCGGAGCGGGGCGTTGACGATACGCGGCGCCGGTTCCGGCCAGACGACGATCGCGGGTGACTGGAGCGATGAGGCCGACCGGCTCTTCGACGTCGAACCGGGGTCAACGCTCGTCCTGGAGGGCGTGCGCCTGACCGGCGGGCGAGCGGTGCACGACGACGCGCGCGACCACGACGGCGGTGCGATCTGGGTCGGTGGCGTGCTGCAGTTGGGTGACGTGGTCTTCGAGGACAACCATGCGGCTGCAGACGGCGGGGCTATCTTCGTCGCGCCTTCGGGAACGGTGACGACCCTTTCGGAGGCGCGCGTCATATTCCGGGACAATACTGCCGGTGAATCAGGTGAGGATGGCACTGCTGGGAATGGGGGTGCACTGGCGGTCGCGGGGACGGTGGTACTCGACGGGACGGTGACGTTCACCGGCAACAACGCAACCGGAAGCGGTGGGGCTGTGCATGTAGCCAGCGGCCGGCTGGTTCTCGGTAGCCAGGTCGTCATCGGTGGGACAGGGGAAGCTACGGCGAACCGGGCCGAGGCCGATGGGGGTGGCCTGGCGCTCGACGGTGGGCAAGTCGAGCTGCAGGGCACGCTGGTGCAGGGAAATGCGGTACCCGCCGATGTGGTCGAAGGGGACAGCGGTCGTGGCGGTGGGGTCTGGGTCGCCAAGGGGCAGCTCACACTCCGGAACGCAGTGGTGGCGAACAACGAGGCATCCAACGGTGGTGGGATCGCGACTGACCAGGGGACGCTGACTATCCTGGACAGCGCGATTCGGGACAATCAGGCGACGCACGATGGTGGCGGCATCGCCGTCGTGGGATCGGGGAATGTCGAAGTTGTCGGCGGAACTGTCGCGAATAACGTGGCAGAGAACGGCGATGGTGGTGGGATCGCCAACGCTGGGACGGTCGCGCTCTCGCGGACGGTGATCGAGAACAACCTGGCTGAGGCCGGATCGGGTGGCGGGATCGCCAACGACGGCACGCTCGATCTGAGTTCGCCGGACACGGTCATCGTGCGGAACAACCGCGCCCGGCTCGGGGGCGGTATCGCGACGATCGGGAACGGGCGCCTGCGTAACCTGATCGTGCAGAACAATGCGGCGACACAGGATGGTGGCGGGATCTGGAACCAGGGGGAGCTCGTCCTCGAGGGGGCGACGATCGAAGGTAATCAATCGCAGGCCGCTGGGGGCGGTATCTACCACGAGGGGAGCAAGACACTCACGCTCCTCGGCGGTACGGTCGTCCGCAACAACCAGGCGGTACTCGATGGGGGCGGGATTACCGGGCTCGGTAAGGTGATCCTCACGAGCGTAACGATCGAGGCCAACAGCACGAGCGGGTCCGGCGGGGGGATCGCAGTGGCTGCCCAGGCGGACATCCAGCGCGCCCAGCTCGTCGACAACCAGGCGGTGAACGACGCAGGCGGGTTGCTGGTGCTCGAGACCGGAAAGGTGACCGCGACCGATACAGCGGTGCGGCGGAGCACCGCAGGGCAGCTCGGGGGCGGCATCGTGGTGCGGAATGGTGGGCAATTGACGATGTCGGCAAGTTCGATCACCGAGAATCAGGCGAGTTCCTATGGCGGTGGTATCGCCATTCTCGGGACAGCAGCATTCACGAACGTCACGGTGAGTACCAATGTCAGCCAGCAACGGGGTGGTGGCCTGTGGGTCGGACCGCAGGGGACAGCGACGCTGTCGTTCGTGACGCTCGCCTCGAACGCGGCTGCGGCGGGTGGGGCGCTCTACAACGACGGGGGCACCGTGACGGTGCAGGGTACCCTGATTGCGGCGAGCCCGGGTGGGGGCAATTGCGGTGGACTGGCACCGGCGTCGCTGGGTGCGAATCTGGAGGATCGTGATAGTTGTTTGCTGCGTGGAGAGGGCGATCTGGTCAACGTCACACCCGCGCTGCAGCCACTCCAGGTCGATTCGGCCGGTGGGACGCTGTTCCACGCCCTCGGCCTGGGGAGCCCGGCAGTGGATGCAGCGGGGACGAAGAGCTGTCCGAAGGACGATCAGCTGCACGTCGCACGACCACAAGGGCCGGCCTGCGATATCGGGGCGTACGAATATCCGGTGCCGGAGGCGACCCCGCTGCCGACCCCAGTCCCGACCGGGACCGTGACCAATCCCACGCCGGCTGCCCGACAATCGACCCCAACGCCGGTCGCTGTCATTGGCACACCGGTCGTGGGACGCGGGGCGACGCCGACTCCGACGATCGGCCTACCGGCGACGGGAACCAACGATAGTGGACGAGGACAGCGTGCACTCGGCATGAGTCTCGTCTTGGTCGGACTAGCGGGCGCAACGCTCGGTGGTTTCGGGCTGGTGCGTTCCAACCGAAAGGCGGAGCGCGAACCGGAGTGACCGGTGCGGCAGCTGGCAGGCTTCCTGGTGCTGGTGGTAGCGAGTTGGGCCATCGGCATGGGCCTCGGACTGGCGGGTGCCTCGTCGCTCAGCGGAGATCGGTTCTCGCGAGCGAGACCAGTCGCCACGAGCACGGTCGTGGTTCGGTCCTTCTCGACGCGGGGCAGCTTTGCAGTGCCGACGTCAGCGGTGTCGACTCCGACAGCAGCGGCTGCAGTGGTCCCGACGGTGGCTCCGGTCGATAACCGGATCGTGAGGCTGCGGATCCCGGCGATCGGAGTCGATGCGCCGGTTGTCCGCAAAGGATTGGATGTGTCGCGACGCATGGAAGCGCCCGACCGGCCCGAGGAGGTCGCCTGGTACGACTTCAGTGCGCTTCCGGGGGAGGGGAACAACGTGGTTCTCGCTGGGCACGTCGATTTCGTTGGCGTGGGGCCGGCGGTGTTCTGGGATCTCTGGCGTGTCCGGGTCGGCGACATCGTGGAACTCGAGCTCGCTGACGGTCGGATCGCCCGATACCGTGTCAGCGGGTTGGAGACGGTCGAGGAGGCTACCGCACCGGTCGAGCGGATCGTCGGACCGACCCCGGCGGAACGGCTGACGCTGATCACCTGTGCGGGGAACTACAATCCGGCAACTGGCCGGTACGACCAGCGGCTGATCGTGGTGGCGGTGCCGCTCGAGCAGGGCCGGCAGTAAGCGGCGGCAACCTGTCTGTGCTGATCCTCGCCCTCCTGCGGAAAAGAAATCGCCACAGCTCGGATACCGTTGCCGAGGACAGGTGGCTCCGGTGCAGGGCGGTGGAAGCGAGCATGAGATCCCTTGCACGGGGGAGAATGCTTTCGGCATGATGACCTGTATGTGAGCGGTCGTCCAGTGATCGTTGCCTTGGGAAGGATGGGAGCTGTGGGCGACAAGCCGACGCTCGGTTTCATCGGGTTGGGGAATATGGGGCGCCCGATGGTGCTTCGCCTGCTGGAGGCAGGCTACCGGGTGTTGGTGAGCGATCGCCGCTGGGAGGTTGCCCAGGCGCTGGAACTCCACGGAGCTGAAGCCGTGCCGACACCGCTCCTGGTTGCCGATCAGGTTGATGTTTTCCTAACCTGTCTGCCGGGGGACGAAGAGTTGTTCGAAGTCTACATCGGCCCCGAGGGAGCGTTGGAACATCTCAAGCCGGGCGCGATGGTCATCGATCTCAGTACGGCGTCGCCGATGATGGTGCAGCGGATTGCCGACGAGGCACGGGCGCGTCAGATCGACGTGGTCGATGCGCCAGTAGGAGGGGGCCCAGCGGAGGCGCGGAACGGGAATCTGACGATCATCGTCGGTGCGGACGCGGCGGTGTTCGAGCGAGCGCTCCCGATCCTCCAGACGTTGGGGCGGGACGTGTTTCTGGTGGGTGACCCGGGGATGGGCAAGGTCGTCAAACTGGTGGGGAATCTCATCACCGGCGTGAGCCTGATCCTGTTCGGTGAAGCGCTGGCGCTGGCGGCGAATGCTGGTGCGGATCTGACGCGAGTCTATGAGGTGATTCGGTCGAGCAGCGGTGGCTGGAAGCTGTGGACGGAGGTCGTGCCGGAACTCCTCGGGGAAGCGCGCGGAGTCGGATTCCGCCTCGAGCTGATGAAGCGGGACATGGAGCTGGCGATGCGGCTGGGGAACGATGTCGGCTCACCGGTGCCGCTCGCGGCGTTGGCGCACCAGTTCTACGTCGCGGCGATGGCGCGCGGGTGGGGTGGGCTGGCTGCGCACGAAGTGGCGCGTCTGGTGGGGAAGCTGGCCAATGTCCAGTTCGGAGCGGGGAGAGCGGTGGGCGGAGACCTCCTGGCGGCGGAGTGACTGTCAGGCTGCGCCGAGGTAGGCGGCCTGGACACGAGGGTCGCGAGCGAGGTCGCGTGCGTTTCCGCTGAGGACGACCTGGCCGGTCTCGAGGACATATCCCCGGTGGGCGACCTCCAATGCCATACGCGCGTTTTGCTCGACGAGCAGAATCGTCGTTCCGTCGCGGTTGAGGCGCTGAATGACTTCGAAGATGCTCTCGACGAGAACGGGGGCGAGTCCCATCGAGGGCTCGTCGAGGAGGAGGATGCGCGGCTGCATCATGAGCGCGCGGCCGATGGCGAGCATCTGCTGCTCGCCGCCCGAGAGCGTTCCCCCGGCCTGCTTGCGTCGCTCGGCGAGGCGCGGGAAGAGCGAAAAAACATAGTCCTGGCGGCGTGCGATCTCGGCGCGGTCGCGGACAGTGAACGCGCCGAGACGGAGATTCTCCTCGACACTCAAGCGGGGAAAGATCCGGCGTCCTTCTGGGACATGGCCGACGCCGAGCTCGACGATTTCGTGTGGCTTCCGATGGGTAATATCGACGTCAGCGAGGAGGATACGGTCGGCGGAAGGCCGGACGAGGCCGGAGATCGCACGGAGCGTGGAGGTCTTGCCGGCTCCATTGGCGCCGAGGAGTGTCACGATCTCGCCTGACTCGACCGTGAGCGAAATGCCCTTGAGCGCCTGGATCGGCCCGTAGTGCACGTGCACTCGCTGGAGTTCGAGCAGAGCCATCGGATCAAGCCTCTCCTGGTTGCGGTACGGTCGAAGGCCCGAGACCACTGGCAGCACCGCGCCCGAGGTAGGCCTCGATGACGCGGGGATTGCGGCGCACCTCCTCGGGTGTTCCCTCGGCGATCTTCTCCCCGAAGTCGAGGACAGTGACGAGATCGCTGATGTTCATGACGACTTTCATGTCGTGCTCGATGAGCAGAATCGTGATGCCGCGTTCGTCGCGCAGGCGACGGATCAGGCGGATCATGTCGTCGGTCTCGGCCGGGTTCATGCCTGCTGTGGGCTCGTCGAGGAGGAGCAGTCTGGGACGGAGCGCCAGCGCACGAGCGATTTCCAGCCGGCGCTGATCGCCGTAGGGAAGGTTCGCCGCCATAAAGGCTTCCTTGCCGGCAAGGCCGACGAAACGGAGGATCTCTTGCGCCTCTTCTCTCGCTTCCTCTTCGGCTCGCCAGTATCGCGGCGTGCGGAGGATCGCATCGAGCAACGAATAGCGCACGTGTGGGTGCATACCGATCAACACGTTGTCCAGCACGGAGAGGTGGCGGAATAGACGAATGTTCTGGTAGGTTCGTGCGATGCCCTCGGCAGCGATGAGGTCGGGGCGGAGGCCGACGATCGACCGGCCAGCGAACCGGATGTCACCCCCTTCGGGAACGACGAAACCTGTGATGCAGTTGAAGAGCGTCGTCTTGCCGGCGCCGTTCGGGCCGATGACGCTGTGGATCGTCCGCTCCTGCACGGCGAGGTCGATGTCGCGGAGGGCGACCAGGCCTCCGAACCGTTTGGTGAGGTGAAATGTCTCGAGCAGAGCCATCGCGATCCCTTTCAGTCCTGACCGGTGGCCAGTTCGGCGGGCGTGATCTCGCGTGCTTCCTCGACTGCTTCCTCCAGTTCGACCCGGTGGATTCGCTCGGGCAAGAGGCCAGCCGGGCGGAAGAGCATCATGGCGATCAGCACCATGCCGTACAGGAGAAGACGGTATTCCTGGAATTCGCGCAGGAGTTCCGGAATGCCCACTAACGCGAGCGCGCCGACGAGCACGCCCGGCAAGCTCCCCATGCCGCCGAGGACGAGCAGCGCAACGACGTTGATACTCACGAGCAACGAGAAACTCGCTGGGACGACCGAGCCGACCAGCGAGGCGAACAGCGCACCACTCAAGCCACCGAACGATGCTCCGATCGCGAACGCCGTGAGTTTCGCTGTCACCCGGTTGATCCCCATCGCTTGGGCGACGTGTTCGTCCTCGCGGATCGCGAACCAAGCGCGTCCGAGGCGGGAATCGCGTAAGCGGACAGACAGGAACCAGGCCAAGAGACAACTGAGCAGGATGAGGAAGTAGAACTCCTGCGGTGAGTCGATACGGAGCGACCCGAGGTGCGGACGACCGATCCGCGTGACGCCCTGCGCGCCACCGAGGTACGGCTTCAACCAATCGGAGAGGACGAGTAGGCGCACGATCTCACCAAAGCCGAGCGTCGCGATGGCCAGGTAGTCGCCGCGCATGCGCAGCACTGGAAGGCCGACGAGTAGCCCGGCGAAGACGGTAATCAGGACGGCGAGAGGCAAGGCAAGCCAGAAGTCGAGGATATACCCGGCTGGTGCGATTTCCGGCGACGTCAGAACGGCCATGATGTAGGCGCCGACGGCGAAAAAGGCGACGTAGCCGAGGTCGAGGAGGCCCGCGAAGCCAAGAACGAGGTTGAGACCGAGCCCCATGAGGATGTAGAAGCCGACGAAGTCAATGACATTCGTGAGGAACAGTCCGGCCCAGAGTGGGATACTCGCGAAGAGGGCGAGGAGCAAGCCTGTCGCGAGTGGACGGCGTACTCCCGGCGGAATCGTGGACAGTACCGTGCTGCTCGTCGTGCGTCCACCGACGGTCCAGCGCAGGACGAAAAGCGCGAGGAACACTGCGAAAAGAACAACACTGCCTGGATACGAAAGCCCGCTCGAACCGTAGAGGAAGCCGGTGAGCGCAGAAGGCAAAACCGGTGTCAGCACATCACGAAGCAGCCCGAACAGCAGTGTGGTGAGCGTCGTAAAGACGAGAATGCGTCCCCATGGAGCTGGAAGGGCACCGACCCCACCGGTGAGCAGTCCCGTCAGGACGGCGATACCGAGCACGCGCAGAAGACCGTTCACTGTGGGGCCGGCACCGAAGGTGAGTGTCCGTGCGAGTTCGGGTGTCGCATTCAGAAAGATCTGGCGGAGGTTGAACTCCGTGACGACAACGGCCAACAAGACGAGCAGCAAGGCTGTCGTGAGCGCGCTGACCAGGCCGTAGAGCACACGGCGCACAGCACCCTGGTAGCGTCGAGCGGTGAGGTATGTCGCAACAGCGACGAGCGCGACGAGGAGAACCGAACTGAACGTGACGACATCGCCGATGAGCCGGCGCTCGGCGAATGCCGGTACGAGCCCGACCAAGCTCAGATGCCAGCCAGCTGCACCGGCAAGGAACCCAATGAAGAGCGCACGTCGTACGGCCGCTGCGGTCATACGCGATCCTCTCCGCCGAGGCGCTCGCCGAGAATGCCCGTCGGCCGGAAAATCAGAATGAGGACGAGAATAGTAAACGCGATCACGTCCTTGAGCTGGTGGGCGGCAGGGATACCGTAGCCGTCGAAGAATAAGCTCGGTCCAATCGACTCGATGACGCCGAGAACCAACCCGCCGAGCGCTGCCCCTGGAAGGTTCCCGATACCACCGAGCACAGCAGCGGTGAACGCCTTGATGCCGGGCAGGAAGCCCATGAAGAACTGGACCTGGATAAAGACGAGCGCATAGAGTACACCGGCGATACCGGCCATGAACCCGCCGACCGCGAACGTCGTCATGATCGCGCGGTCGACGTCGACACCCATGAGTGCCGCAGCCTCGCGATCCTCAGCGACAGCCCGGATCGCCAGGCCAGCGCGGGTGCGCTGCAGGAACAGCACGAGCAAAGCCAGCGTGATGAGGACCCCGACGAACACAGCGACTTGGGTCTTCTGGAAGATCCAGAGTTTGCCCTGGAGAACTGGGATCGATGGATAGGCGCGGACACCGCTGCCGAAAAGACCCCGGAACGTATATTGCAGGAAGAACGAGGCTCCGACAGCGGTAATGAGTGGCACGAGGCGGGGGGCACCGCGCAGCGGCCGGTAGGCGATCCGCTCGACGAGGACGGCGACGATCATCGAGACGGTGCCGCTGAACAGCAGCATGACGACCAGACTGATCCACGGGTGGGACTTGAGGAAGCCGCTACGATTGAAATAATCGGCGAGGAAGAAGGTCGACATGGCACCGCTCATGAAGACCTCGCCGTGAGCGAAGTTGATCATGCGGAGGACACCGTAGACCATCGTGTACCCGAGTGCGATCAGCGCATAGATCGCACCTTGCGCGATGCCGAAAACGATGAAGTCCCGCCACTGTGCCGACGTGTAGTGACCGGCCCGTAACGTCAGAACCGAGCCGATGAGGACGACCGCCAGCAAGGCGCCGCCGATCGTCCACACGATGATTTGCGAGACGTCGATCCGTCGGGCTCCGCTGAACCGGCGTGGTGCTGCGATCGTCACGGGATACTCCCCATAAGCTTGGCGCGCCGCGACGGTTGCTGTCCTAGGAAGACCGCCGGGTCGGGAGGCCCCGACCCGGCGGCACGCTGCTCCCTGGCCTACGGATAGACCTTCCGGATGGCGCTGTCGGGCCAGCCGGCGGTGTCGGTGCTGTACACCTCGTAGATGCCGATCTTGGGATCAGCGCAGTCGCCGTACTGGTCGCAGGTCAGGTTCCCCGTCAGACCCTTGAAATCCTTCGTCTGATAGAGGGCATCCCGCAATGCCTTGCGCGGGATATAGAGCGTGCCGTCCGAACCTTGAACTGCGACCTTCTCGATCGCCGCGAGGATCATCATCGTCGAGTCGTAGGCGTGGGCGTGGAAGCCGGCGACCGGCTTGGTACCGTACTTCTGCTGGTACTTTTGGACGAACTGCTGATACGCCGGGCCGAGCGCGGTCAGATCCGGCCCGCTCAAGTACATGCCGACGGCAGCCTGACCAGCGTTCTGCACGGTCTGCGGTTCGAGAAGACCATCAGCGCTCATCAGCTTGACGTTCTCGAGGCCACTGATCTCCTTGGCCTGGATCGTGATGAAGGAGCCAGCCGGGTTGAAGATCGGGTAGTAGATCAGCTCCGGCTGCTGGGTGGCGATCCGTGTGAGCACCGGCCGCATGTCGGTGTCTTCCGGACTGACTGCCTCTTGAGCGACAACCGTACCGCCGAGCTGCTTCACGTTCTCAGCGAACACGTTCGCCAGCTGCTCGGCGTAGAGGCTACCGTCGTGGATGGTGGCGACTCGCTTGAGGCCGAGCTTGTTCACCACGAACTCGGCTGCGACCTTTCCCTGAACCTTATCGTTGTGCGCGACGCGCAGAAAGACCGCAAGGTGCTTCTGTGGATCCGTCAAGTCCGGGGCGGTCGCTGAGGGGGAGACCATGACGAGGCCAGCTTGATCCAAGATCGGCGCCGCAACGCGGGCCTCCGAGGAGCAGGTCGTGCCGACGACCGCAACCACGCGCGGGTTCGCGGCGATGCGGGTGCCGGCGGCCTGTCCACCCTCGGCGCTGCAGAGGCTATCCTCAGCGACGAGCTGGATCGGATGACCGAGCAGCGTTCCGCCCTTGTCGTCGATCGCGATCTCGACGCCTCGCTTGATGTCCTCTCCGAGTTGGGCCACGCCGCCTGAGAGCGGCGCCATCAGCGCGAGGACGATCGGTTCGCCAGGCTTGATCTCGAGCACACCGATCGGGTCAGTCGGCTTCGTCGCCTGTGCTTGCGGAGTCGCCTGCGCTCGTGAAGTCGGCTGCACTGCTGGAGTCGGTGATGCGGCTGCCGCCGCGGTCGGGCTCGGCTGGGTCGCTGGCGCAGTCGTCGGTGTCGGGGTCGGTTCCGCTCGCTGGCAGGCTGCCAGGACGAGGACGAACGCCAGGAGTAACAGTCCGAACAGTCGTGTCGGGCGTCGCATCGCTCCTCCTCCTCGAATGACCGCACACTCGGCTAACCACAAAAGCACGGACCTGCCGGAACAGCCTCCGCGTGCGGACATTCTGACACACGCTTTGGAACCGAGTCAAGCCTGACGGACCTGTGCACGCTGCAGTGGCCATTCGTGCAGCATGTGGACTCTTCGTATCTTCACGCTCTGATGAGGGAGCATTGCAAGTCGTTTTGTGGACCGGAACGGCCGGTCATCACCGCGACTGCCTCAGCTGATGTCTGGTCCCGGGAACATACCCCTGGCGGGCTGCAGCGGCGTGAAGGCCCCATCGGAGTAGCGGATCACCAGGCGGTCGGGGAATGCTGCCAGCATTTCCCTGTTCCGTGCACCGAGATCGCGCGCGAAAAGGACGGGAGAATCGAGGAACGGACTGTTGCGCACGAAGAACGGCGCATACTCGGTCCAGTAGGAGACAGGCAGTAGAACCAGTGAGTGCGGTGGCGCCTGCGCGGCGACCGTACGCGCCGGTTCTGCATGGATGTCGTACCAGCCGTTGTAGCTCCGCCACCAGGGGATGGCGGTGACGAAGAGTCCCCAACCGGCCAGAGTAGCGAGGAGGAGCGCTCCGCTCGCGACCAGTGGCTCAGGTACGTCGTGGCGGAGCGTGACCAGTCGCCACAGCCAGCGCACGCCCGCTGCGAACGCGAGGAGGCCGCGAGCACTGAGGAGAGCGATCGCACCGAGCGCCTCGAAATAGTAGCGCGGGCCGTACATCTGCCCTGGTGTCCAGTAGGCCACGTGCACGGCGATCAGTGTCGTCGCCTGGGCTGCCAAGGCGAGGTCAAAGGCGACGTCGAGCGGCACGGCGCGTGAGTAGGCAACCTGCCGCAGCGGATGGAGGGTGAGCCGGATCGCTGCGACGACGATACCGAGAAGAGCCGGGAGCAGGTCGAGATCACCGGGCCAGCCGTAGAGCACCTCTTCGAGGAGCTGGATGTTGGAACGGGTATTCAGGATCCCCTCGGCGAGCGTGTGCCTGCCATCTGGGGAAATGCCGGCCCCGAAGCCGACCTTGTCGAACGGCCACCAGAGTTCGTAGCCGAACAGGAAGGGATTTCCGGTCGTCAAGCGGTTATAGGCGAGCAGCCCTATGCTACCTAGCAGCCCGCCGGCAGCGTAGCAGAGTGCGATAGGGCGCCAGGTTGGGTACCGCCAGAGCCTCCAGAGTGACCAGACGGCGAAGGGCAAGAGGACACCGACGGCGGTGAGCGGCCGGGCGAGGACGAGGAGCGCTACGGCTCCTGCTCCAGGAAATGCCTTGGCCAGCGAGGGCTTCCGAAGCGTCGCTGCGAAGGAAAGCAGGAACATCAGGGTCAGGAGGAGACACACGGTGTGCGCCATGAACGATGCGGCCTGGAGCAAGAAGAACGGCGAGGCGGCGAGCAGGGTCGCTGCGAGCAGGCCGGTCGGGAGGTCATAGATCCGGCGAGCCAAAGCGACGACCAGCAGGATGCAGAGCCCGGCGCTCAGCGCGTTCACGATCGGCGGATAGCCGACCAACACGCCGAGGGCGAGGACGAGGGGATAGCCAGGCGGGTATTTACCGAACCACATGCCGTCGCGGACGATGACGAACGGGATGGCGAACGCATCCGGAACCGGTGGGGCAGGCGCGACGAGATGGCCACGTGCCAGGGTCGCTGCCTGGAACAGGAACGCGACTTCGTCCTCGGTGTGAGGAACGCTCTCGAAGACCGTTCGGTTGAGGAGCAGGCTCGCTGTGACGACACTCCCAGCGAGAAGCAAGGGCAGCAGTGGGCGCGGTGAACGACGATCGAGACGGAACACGGTACGCTCCGGAACGGGAAGCCGGCCGGTCTCGTCATGGATGAGCCGGTCGCTCGAGCAGACCGGCCCGGCTGGAGTATAGGAAAACTGCGAGCCGAGCTGCCGGCAGCGATCCGGTAAGCCCAGTAGACTCGGTTCAGCGCACAACTCACTCCGGGGCAGCCGCGCCTCATGAGGCAGCCCTGACCTGGGGGCGCGGTCGGTAGGGTGTGCCGGCACTTGACGGGAATTTGCAGTACCTCTACGCTAGGTATGTCGGTGACACGAGAAGATCGAACCTACGGATGTACATGGTGGGGACGCCGTCGGCACGAGAGGCCGACGGCGAGCGACCGAAGGAGCCGATTCGATGCCATACGAGTACCTGGATCACGAAGCGGATATCGGTCTGGAGGCGACGGGGACAGACCTCGCCGAGGCGTTGCGCGATGGGGTCCGCGGGCTCCTCGCGCTCCTGGTCGATCCCGAGACGGTCGAACCCCGCGAGGTCGTTCCGGTGGAAGCGAGCGGGGAGGATCCTGGCTCGCTGTTCGTCGCCTTGCTGAATGCTGTGCTCGCCGCGGTCGATGTGCATCGGATGTTCTTCCGGGATTTCGAGTTGACGCGGCTCGAGCAGGTCGAGAATCAGTGGGTCGCTGAGGGACGGCTGTACGGGGAACCGATCGACCTCGGGCGACACGCAGTGGAAATCGAGGTGAAAGCGGCGACCTACGGTGGGCTGCTGGCTGAGCGAACGGAGTCGGGCTGGCGACTCCGTTGCGTGCTCGACCTCTGATGCGTGGGTCGCGACCGTTCGAGCGACAGGGAGGGACGACGATGAGCAAGGCACTGAACATCAAGAAGATCCATGATTACCTCTTCGAGATTCCTCCGCATGGCAAGATGCGCGTGCCCGCGCGGCTCTATCTCGACGAGCGATCGCTGCGCGAACTCCTCGAGAACCAGAGTTCCGAGGAGTGGAACGCAGTCCGGCAGCTCGAGAATGTCGCATGCCTACCGGGGATCGTCAAGGCTGCGATGGCGATGGCTGACGTTCACCCTGGGTATGGGTTCCCGATCGGTGGCGTGGCAGCGTTCGATCCGAAAGAGGGCGGGGTGATCAGCGTCGCGGGCGTGGGATTCGATATCAACTGTGGTGTGCGCTGCTTGCGGACGCATCTCACGCGGAGCGATATCGCGGGGAAGGAAGAGAAGCTCGCCGACACGCTCTACGAGGTCATCCCGGCTGGGCTGGGGAGTACCGGTGAGCTGAAGCTTTCGACCAAAGAGATCGACCGGGTGCTCCGCGAGGGGGCGCGCTATGCTGTGCGCCTCGGATATGGGCGCGAAGAGGATCTCGAGTATATCGAGGAGCATGGCTGCTTGAGCGATGCCGACCCCTCGGTGGTGAGTCATACCGCCAAGCAGCGCCAGATGGCGCAGGTCGGCACGCTCGGCTCGGGTAACCATTACGTCGAAGTACAGGTGGTCGATCAGATCTACAACGCCCGTGCGGCGGAGGCGTTCGGGCTCGAGGTCGGGCAGATCGTGATCATGCTGCATACCGGCAGCCGGGCGCTCGGGCACCAGATCGGAACCGACTACCTCCCGTTCCTAGAGAAGGCGACGAAGAAGTACGGCATCGAGGTGCCGGACCGGGAACTCGTCTGCGCACCGATCGAGAGCCCGGAGGGGCAGCAGTATTTCCGGGCAGTGATGGCTGGGGCGAACTGCGCGTTCGCGAACCGGCAGGTGCTGGCACATCTCGTCCGCGAGGCGTTCTGGAAGGCACTGCGGGTGCCGGATACCGCGATCGAGACGCTCTACGAAGTGGCGCACAACACCGTGAAGTGGGAAGTGCACGAGGTCAACGGTGAGCGCCGGCGGTTGCTGGTACACCGCAAGGGCTCGACGCGGGCGTTCGGCCCGGGCCGGCCGGAGATTCCGGAACGGTATCGTGCGGTCGGGCAGCCGGTGCTGGTCGGTGGAACGATGGGAACCGCCAGTTACATTCTGGTCGGCACCGAGCAAGGGATGCGGGAGACGTTCGGGACGGCGTTGCACGGCGCTGGACGCGCCAAGTCGCGTCGGCAAGCCAAGCGCCAGTATCCGGCTGACCGGATCGTCGAGCAGTTGCGAAAACAGGGGATCATCGTCCGGGCACACGGGAAGGCGTCGATCAGCGAGGAGGCGCCGGGTGCGTACAAGGACGTGGAGCACGTGGTCGAGGTGATGTGCAACGCTGGCATCGTCGCGCGGGTGGCGCGGCTGCGCCCGATCGTCTGCCTGAAGGGCTAGCCGATGGTCGACGAGCAGCGGATGGCGTTCCTCTTCGACCTGGACGGGACGCTCGTCGATTCGGTCTATCAGCACGTCCTGGCCTGGCGGGCGGCGCTGGAGGCGATCGGGATCGAGCTCTCGATCTGGCGCATCCACCGGCGCATCGGGATGAGCGGCGGGTTGTTCCTCGCGGCACTCCTGCGCGAGACGGGGCGCACCGTGACGCCGGAGGAGGTCCGTCGTGTCCAGCAGGTGCATGCGGAGACGTACGGGCAGCTGCTCGACCAGGTGCGGCCGTTGCCGGGTGCGCGCGAGTTGCTGGAGGAACTCACTCGCCTGGGCATTCCTTGGGCGATCGCGACCAGCGGCCGGATGGAGAGTGCGCGGAAGACGGTTGGGATACTGGGACTCGATCCTGACCGCGTCCCGCTGATTACTCGAGATCACGTACGGCACGCCAAGCCGGATCCGGATCTGTTCCTGGCAGCGGCGCAGCTGTTACGGGTGGATATCAGTGAGGCGATCGTCGTCGGCGACAGCGTGTGGGACATGCTGGCAGCACGCCGCGCACGGGCGTTGAGCGTGGGGCTGCTGTCCGGGGGGTACGGTGCTGGTGAGTTGCTCGAGGCCGGTGCCTACCGAGTCTACGAGGATCCGGCCGATCTCCTCCGGCATCTCGATGAGGTGGGGGTACGGAGGCCCGATTCCGAGTGGCTCGTCCGCGATGAGGAAGGAACCAGCCAGGAGGGCGACTGATGCACCGGCGCAGGGAGAGTTCGCGCGGGAAGCTGGCGGCCCGGTGCTGGCTCGCTCATCGCGGACGGTCGACCGCTCCGCCGGAGCGGCGCAGGATCCATCAGGTGGCCGCGGACGGAAAGAGGAGTTCGTAGTGCTCGGTGCGGCGGGGGATGGAGACAACGAGGCGGTCCGCCGCGGGTTGCCAGCTGATGGTCGCCGGTACGGTGACGGAGCGAACGACGCGGGGCGTCGCTCCAGCTTCGATCTCGATGTACAGGTCGTCACGAGCGAGTGGCTGTAGTCGTGGCGGAAGCGCGCTGGCCGGAAGCTCGATACCGAGCAAGCGTCCCTCGTCTGCGACGTCGAGGATGCACGGCACGGCTTCGACCAGTACGCGATCGCGGGGAGCGCTGGCTGGTACCGCCTCCGCTGCGAGATCGAGCGTCAGTTCGAGCCGGTCGGACGTGGGATCGAAGCACAGTTGCAGCTGCACGAGCTACTCCGCGTGCTGACTTCCGAACAGCAAGGGTAGCATCGGTGCGGGTGCGCGTGTGGGGAGGAGCGTTCGGTTGAACTGGTACGAGCAGGTGTTCCGGCCGTTCCTGTTCCGCATGGATGCGGAGGGTGCGCACCATGCTGTGCTGGCGGGGCTCGGTCTGGTGGGGCGGATCCCCGGCACGGCGTGGTTGTTCCGGCACTGGCTCGGAGTTTCCGAGGACACGCGCCTGGCCGTCGACGTCCGGGGCGTTCCGTTCCCGAACCCGCTCGGTTTGGCTGCCGGTCTCGACAAGGATGCACGCGCAGTCGCCGGCTGGTTCGCGCTCGGTTTCGGCTCGGTCGAGATCGGCACGGTCACGCCCTGTCCGCAAAGCGGTAACTCGCGACCACGCGTGTGGCGGTTTCCGGCCGAGGAAGCGCTCGTCAATGCGTTGGGCTTTCCGAGCGCTGGAGCTGCTACCGTACGAGAGCGTCTCGTCGGCCGGCGGTTTCCCGGCCCGATCGGGGTGAATCTCGGGAAGAACGCAGTGACGCCACTCGAGCATGCTGCGGGCGACTTCGAGGCGGCGCTACTCGCCCTGTGGGACGTCGCCGACTACGTCGTCCTCAACGTCAGTTCGCCTAACACTCCTGGCCTCCGCACGCTGCAGGATCCGGCACGACTGGGTTACCTGGTCGAACGGATGGTGCAGCTCGATCGCGAGCTCGCGCAGCTGCATAGTGAACCGTCGCGGCCGCTCTTCGTCAAGGTCGCGCTCGATGTCGAAGAGGCAGTGCTCGACGAGATCGTCGAAACGCTGGTTGCGACCGGTGCTGCTGGACTGGTGCTCGGGAATACGAGCACCGATCCCGCGCTGTGGCCCGCTGGTGCCGAAGGGCTGCCGGGGGGCATCAGTGGCCGGCCGTTGCGGAAGCGGGCGGTCGAGCGACTCGTGCGGGCGGCCGAGCGCGCGGGCGAGCGCCTGGTGCTGGTCAGTGTCGGTGGCGTCATGACGGTCGAGGATGCGGTCGAGCGGATCCGGTTGGGTGCACACCTCGTGCAGCTGTGCACGGGACTGGTCTATCGTGGCCCGGGATTCCCTGCGGCGGTGCTCCGGCACCTCCTCCACATCCTGGAGAAAGAGGGAATCCAGTCGGTCGGGGCGTTGCGTGGTCGCTCACTGGGGTACTAGCGCGCGCCGCCGGTCACCGGCACGGCATGCTCGAGCGGGCGCCCGCGTGTCTCCTCACCGAGGAGCAACACATCGACTGCGATGAGAACGAAGACAGCCATGAAGAGCGCGAAGACGGCTGGCTGCGAGAGGCCACCGGTCGTCAAGAGCCAGGGTGTCAGGTAGGGTGCGATGATGCCAGCGAGGCGGCCGAAGCTCGCAGCTGCACCGGATCCGAAGCCGCGCAGCGGGGTCGGGTACAGCTCCGGTGTGTAGGTATAGACGACGCCCCAGGCACCCAGGTTGAAGAACGAGAGCAGGCAGCCCCAAAGGACGAGCACCGGCGCTGTTCCGGCGTTACCGAGGAGCCAGGCCGAAAGAGCCGAGCCGATCAGATAGATCACCAAGGTCGCTTTCCGCCCCCAGCGATCGACGAGGTAGGCAGCGGAGAAGTAGCCAGGAATCTGCGCGAGTGTGGTGACGAAGACGTAGGAGAAGCTCCGCGCGACCGTGAGGCCACGCTCGACCAGAAGCGAGGGAAGCCAGGTAAAGACGCCGTAATAGGCGAAGACGATGCCGAACCAGAGAATCCAGAGCATGAGCGTGCGTCGGATGAGCCGGCGACTCCAGATGGCCCGGAACTGCTCGATGAAGGACGGGCGCTGCGGAGACGGTGTGAAGGTCACGTCCGCAAACGGGAGACCAGCCGCGCGCTCGAAGGTGCGGAGAACTGCGAGCGCTTCGTCGTGCCGGCCGATGAGGTCCAAATAGCGTGGCGATTCCGGTAGCCGTCGCCGCAAGTAGGCGACGCTCAATGCCGGCAGTGCGCCGATGAGGAAGGCGATGCGCCAGCCCCAAGCGGGGAGTTGCGGCACGACGAGGAGACCGATGACTGCAGCCAGAATCCATCCATAGGCCCAGAAGCTCTCGAGGATGACGAGCAAGCGCCCACGGTGGCGGGCTGGCGCGAACTCGCTTACCAGAGCGGCAGCAACCGGTAGCTCTCCGCCGAGACCGATTCCGGTGAGGAAACGAAACACGAGCAGCGATGGATAGTTCCAGGCCAGCGCGCTCAACAAGGTGCCACCACTGTAGAGGAGCAGGTTGGCGAGGAACACCGTGCGTCGGCCGTACCGGTCGGCCAGCCGGCCGGCGACGAGTGCGCCGACGAACATGCCGAGGAATCCAGCGCTGGCGACGAGCCCGAGCTGTGTCCGGCTGAGATCCCAGTCGCGGCCGAGGCTGACGAGCACGAAGGCGACCAGGCCGACGTCCATCGCATCGAACATCCAGCCGAGGCCGCTCAAAAAGACGATCCGCCAATGTTCCCGCGTCAGCGGCAGTTCGTCGAACCGTTGACTCAGGCTCCGCATCGTGCGTTCTCTCCCGTACGCGGCACCACGCCTCGATATGTACGGTAACCGGCGCCGGTCTCCCAGCCAACACGCATCTCGCGTGTTGGTCCCTGGTGCAGTATGCTGAGTATGCGTTCCGCGGCGATCGAGGACGGACCCGATGGCGGATCGGCGAGTGGAGCTGGAACGGCTCGCGCGTGAGGCAGGCGGAGACTGGCTCGCGGTCGCGCAGCTGGCGCGGGCGCTCGTACTCGCCTCACGCGCTGATCTGGTGCTCGATGTGGGGGTCGGCCCGGGTATCGTGACGTTGTGGCTCGCCGATGCGGTCGACGAGACCGGTGGGCACCTGGTCGTGCTGGAGCGGGATCCGGCCGCGATCGAACGACTCGCAGCGCACGTCGACTCGCTGGGACTGGCGGAACGGGTTCAGGTGCTGCACGGCGATGCCCATCGAACCATCCGGACGATCGCGGGGACGATCGCGTTCGTGCGACTGGCTGCCGATCGCGCGGGATACGCCGATTACCTCCGCCAGCTCCTCGATCGGTTGCGGCCAGGAGCCGTGATCATGGCGGAAGGAGTGCGGGCGCCAGGAGCGGAGTCGTTTCGCGCCGCGCTGGCAGCGGACGAGCGCTTCACGACGGTGGAGTTGCCGTTCCGCGGTGGCTGTCTCCTTGCGATCTGGTGGCCGGAGCGACACGCGGTAGGGCGAGACGAAAGGAGGGACGAGGATGCCGATCTACGTGATGCTCAGTTCGCTGACTGACGACGGGATGGAGACGCTGCACGAGCATCCGGAGCGGATCAAGGAAGTCAACAAGGAGATCGAGCGGTTCGGCGTCAAGGTGCTCCATCAGTGGGCCGTGCTCGGGCCGTACGACTTCGTCAACATTGTGGAGGCGCCGGACAACGAAACGATCGCACGCGTGTCCGTAGAGCTGGGTGCCCGCGGAACGGTGAAGCTGATGACGATGCCGGCGATCCCGATCGACGACTTCATCGCGCGGTTGAAGGAAAGGCCGGAAGAGGACGACGAAGACTGAGGAAGACTGAGCGGAGGCCGCTCGCTCGGTCAAGCCCGGGAGCGGCGAGTGTGGCTGCCCGTTGTGTTTCGTGGGTAGTCGGGCACGAACGGCTCGGCCGGCGTCGTGTGACCTGGTGCGCGTGGCCGCTCGTACCCTCGGGTCACTCGCTGTCCGGATCGTTAGGAACGAGCACGACGACGTTCCGGTACGTTTCGGTGTACTTGTGGTAATCCACGATGAAGGCCGAGGTTCCCCTGATCGTCAGGACACGGACGATGACCTGACCCTCGACTGCAGTTCCGTAGGGGTTCCCGTGCATGGTCACGGTGGAACAGGGAGCGTAGAAGAGACCGCCGACGAAGAACTCGCCGTTCCCTTGGCTGTCGAAGAGCGAACAGTTGGCGATCCAGACGGCTATACCGGCTAAACCGCCGTCGTAGGGTTGGCTGCTGGGTGCTTCGAGGTGTAGTGCACCGTTCTTCGGATCGATGAGTCCGCTGCTGCCGGTGACGTAGAGCAGGACGCCACGCGATTCGAGGCGCGTGTTCGTATTGCCGAGTCGAAGCGTCGTGTTCTCGAAGTAGGCGACCGGCGTGGTGCCGGGTTCGGCAACGAACTCGATGATGCGGGCCTGAGTGCACGGCCCGCCGCCGTTCGGCCGCGGTAGGTCGCGTCGTAGGTCGGGGTCCCGGTAGAGCCCAGGCCTCAGCGTGACCGTTTCCTGGCAAGTCGGGAGGGGGCGGCAGATGAGGGAACCAGTGTAACCCTCGCAGTTCGGCCGGTACTCGTAGCGGAGCGCGGTGAGCGGCGGTGGTTGGACGCGTCCAGCGAGTGGATCCGGAACGAAGTCGCCCAGCTCGGCATTGAGGCAGTCGTATTGCCAGGAGCCGTTCTCGTTGATTGTACCTGCCGCGTCGACGCAGCCTTCGACGATGAAGGTGACGGTACCACGCGTATCGATGGCAGCGTTGGACCGGACGCTCGCCCCGCGGCCGCTCGGGCCACGCCCGCGGACGATGATATCGGTGGTACCGTTGGCGTAGATCCCCGGATCGGTGATCAGGTCCTCGAGGGCGAGGAGCGCGTACTCGCCTGGTGCGCGCGTGACGCGGGCTGTCGCGCGCGTACCCACCCGGAGGGTATCGGTGCCGAGGACAGGCAGGAAGAAGAGCGGGACCTCGCGCTCGAGGCGTACCCGGACAGTGTCGGGTCGGAAGATAGCCACAGCATCTCCCGCAACCGGATCGGTATAGCCGTTGCGCATCGCATAGCTGGTCGCTGCCTGGATCACCTGGGTATCGCTCGCTGTCCGCTTGAGCAGTTCGCGAGCACCGGCCAGTGCAGCGGCGTCGGCAGCGTTCTGGGTGAGACGGCGCTGGCTGTAGAGCCAGGCAGCGTCGGTACCGAGAGCGGCGAAAGCGAGCAACGATACCAGCAGCAGCGCGAGTAGCGGCAGCACCTGGGCAGGAAGTGTCCGGTGCATCGATGCCCTCCTCAGTAGTGGACGATCATCGAGCTACTCGTGCGCATGGTGAGTCCACCGACTGGCAAGACGAAGCCGACCAAAGGGCGGAAGGGGTAGCTGACCTGGACCGTGACGCGCTCGCCGGGAGCGAGCGATCCCTGGAGCGTTACGGTGATGCGCTCGGCATCGGGGACGGACAGACGATCGAGGATGTAGGTACGGACGCTGTCGCTGGTCGCCCGTTGGCACGGCGGGTGCTCGGCGCAGAGATCGCCGTGGACGGCAGCGTAGCGTGCGCCTTCGCGGGCAGCGTTGGTCAGTTCGCTGTGCACGTAGAACGCCCAGCCGAATTCGATGATGCCGAAGATAAAGAGGAAAAGTAACGGCGCGACGATCGCGAATTCGACGAGATTCTGCGCGGTGCAGGTACGACGTCCGGTCATGGTAGGACTCGCATCTCAGCCGTGCGCTGGATCGCCAACTGGCCTTCGAGACGGTTGCCGGTGAGCGGGAGCAGTACCGGAAGCAGTGTTTGCATTGTCAGGCGAGCCGTCACCCGGACTGAGGCGGGTTTCCCGTTCTCATAGGAGACGCTGGAGGTGATGAGTGGCTCCTGTCCGAATAACAGCGGGAGCCCGGTTGCCTGATATTCGTCGAGTGCAGCCTGACGGATGCCGTCAGTATCGGTCGGCGCGATGGAGCCGTAGTGCGCCCCCTCGCGTGCGACATTGGTGAGTACGATGCTGGCGTAGAGCAGGCGCCCATAGTCCACGACTGCGGCGAGAACGAGGAGCAGCACCAGCAGGCCGAGCGTGAACTCGACCAAGGATTGTCCCGGTCGCTGCTGGGCAGCTCTGCTGAGCATCGCGCTGCGCCTCCGACCGCGCCGTGCGCAGCAGAATGATCGGCTGCAACCTGGGCTGCTCGGTAGAGTCGTTCGTACCGAATCGTTGCGGGAAGGTCGAGGCCGGTAGGCCTACTGGACCAGCCAGACTGTCGGGCGGGTGACGGTCACGTGCTCGACGTACTCGACGCGTATGTTGGTGTTGCCGTTGGTCGTGAACCGATAGACGATGATCTGACCACGTGCCCATGTCCCCGAGACATTTCCGCGCAGATCGAGTGTCCCATCAGGCAGATACAGGATGCCGTTGACTTGCGCGCCGCTGTTGCCGACCATGCGGAGCGTCGACGTGTTGCCGCGTGCCTGGAAGAGAACGAGACCAGGCTGCATGCCTGGGTAGGGGAGTTTCGCCGGATCCGTAACGCCGCTGAGCACGTACCGGGTGTTCCCGACGACATCGAAGGAAGAACCAGGGCCGAAGTAGAACAGGACGTCCTGCCCCGTGATCGTCTGGTTGCCCTGGAGGCGAAAGGTTCCGCCGTCGAAGTAGTAGAGACCGGGCGGGAGAATCGAGTCCGTGTTGCCTGTCAATGCGAAATCGGAGTTATTCAGGTAGACGAGGACGTCGCACGGCAGCACGTTCTGGAGCCCGAAGTTACCCTGGACTGTGAAGGAGCTATTGCGGAAGAACAGCCGGAACTCCTGACCGACTCCGGAACAGCTCGTCGGTTGTCCCTGGAGGATGAGGCGTGTGTTGCCACTGATCGAGAAGCTGGAGCCGTCGAAGACATAGGTTCCGGGTGCCAGCGTGACGGTCGCATTGCCGTTCACTGTAAAGCCCCGGCGGAAATAGTAGAACCCGGGCCCGAGCGTGACCGTGCCGTTACCAGAAAAGGAGACCGCATTGTCGAACTGATAGGTCCCACCGGTGAAGACCAGCGAGCCGTTGCCACTGTAGCTGATGCTCCCGGTATAGCGGCCAGGTGGGCAGGTCACGGTACTCCCGCTGGACGTGCAGTGGGCAGTCGCGCCGCCGGGCATACCGGGGACAGTCGGGCGCGGTGGATCCGGCATCGCAGCGAGTGGATCGTCGACGGGACTCACGCCGCTGCGGACACCCTGTCCAGCCTGGAAACGGCAGTTGCCGGTCTGGGAGAAGGACAGCGCAGCATCGACCGTGCCGTCCGCCTGGAAGGTGCCGTTGCCGACGCAGCGCATACCACCATTGGACATCGCGCTGCCCCCGACGACACGCACGTTCACGTTCCCGATGAGATTGACGGCGTTCGGGTTGTCGTGCTCGAGGGCGAGAAACGCGTAATCAGCCGGCTGCTGACCGACCTGGGCTGCTGCCTGCGCCTCGGTGCGCCATGGTCCGTCGTAGAACGCCCCTAAAAAGAACCGTTCGATATCGGCTGAGGCCGTGACCCGAACGATCCGGTTGGTCTGGTCGATCTCGACGTTCAGCTGAGTGACGGTCAGCCCTTCGCCGGAGTCGTGATTGGCGGTGAGATTCGCTTGAAACGCTGCTTGCGCTGCGGCGGTGGCTTGACTCGGTGACTGGCCATCGTAGAGGGCGCGCGCACCAGCGAGCGCTGCCGCGTCGACCATGTTCTGCAGAAGACGTCGCTCCGCATAGGCAAAAGCGACATCGACCGCGAGGGCACTGAAACCGAGCAAGGCGACGAGGAGCAGTGCCAACAGGATGAGCACCTGGCCAGGCAACGCCCCTCGCTGTTTCGGGAACCGTCCGGGTCGGAACGCCAGCATGCGTCGATCCCCACCTCGCGGCCGGATCGCTCACTTCTCACTCTACGGAAGAGACGATTACCGCGGATAGAGCGGAAGGTACCGATTCGGCTGGCAGAGGCTGGTCGCACGTCGCTGCCGTTCGGTGCGGCTCCGTAGTAGGATGCGGCGGGAAACACGAAGGAGGCGAGGGATGACCGATCCACGGGTCACGAAATGGGCACAGGTGCTCGTCGACTATTCGTTGGCTGTCCAGCCGGAACAACTGGTCGTCATCAACGGGACGCCGCTGGCTGCGCCGCTGATTCGCGCCGTCTACCGGCTCGTTCTTGAACGCGGGGCTCACCCGGTCGTGCAGGTGACGCTCCCGGGGTTGGCCGAAGAGTTCTACAAGACAGCCAACGAGCGGCAACTGACGTTCATCACGCCCGACGAGCGGATCGGCCCCGAGCAGGCGGATGCGCTGCTGCGTATCCTAAGCGAAAGCAACACGCGCGCGTTGACCGGGATCGATCCGGCACGCCAGCAACTGGCCCAGCGGGCCCGGACCGAACTCCGGCAGACCTATCTGGAACGGGCGGCAGAAGGAAAGCTGAACTGGTGCGTGACGCTCTATCCGACCGAGGCGTACGCGCAGGACGCCGAGATGTCGCTCGCCGAGTACGAGGAATTCGTGCTCCGGGCCTGTTTGCTCGACCGCGAGGATCCGGTTGCGGCCTGGCAGGAGCAGGCGCGCGAGCAGGCGCGACTCATCGCGTGGCTGGCCGACAAGCGTGAGGTACACGTCCGGGCACCGGATACCGATCTCCGGTTGTCGATCGCTGGGCGTCGGTTCGTCAGCGCCGACGGGCGCCGGAACTTTCCCGACGGTGAAATCTTCACCGGGCCGATCGAGGATTCGGTCGAGGGGACGATCCGCTTCAGCTATCCCTCGATGGTGCAGGGGCGGCGCGTGGAAGACATCCGGCTCTGGTTCGAAGGAGGACGGGTGGTCAAGGCGACCGCAGCACGGAACGAGGAGTTCCTGCACGCCATGCTGGAGACGGACGAGGGAGCACGGTACGTCGGGGAGTTCGCCTTCGGGTTGAACCGGGCGATCACGCGGTTCACCGGGAACATTCTGTTCGACGAGAAGATCGGAGGGACGCTGCACCTCGCGATCGGGGCTGGCTACCCGGAGACCGGAAGCCGGAACCGTTCAGCAGTCCACTGGGACATGATCTGCGATCTCCGTCACCAGAGCGAGGTGTGGATCGACGGCCAGCTGTTCATGAAGGACGGGGAGATTCTGATCTAGTCGAGCGCCGCCAGCGCGACCGGCTGCCCGTTCGGTGCCGAGACCTGCGGACCGTTCTCGAGCGTGATCGCCAGGGCGTCGAAGGTACGGAGCGATTCGCGCGGCGAGAGAAAGAGTTCGGCGTGGCCGTGCTCGTCGACCGGGAGGATCCCAGCCTGGTAGTACTGGTCGCCGCGGACGAGCCAGACGACGTACGCCTGGCTGGTGGCGGGACGCGGGAGTCCCTCGACAGCGATCAGTGCCGTGTTGCTCGAGGGATCGAGAATGATCGCACCGTGGGCATCGCGTGCCGCACCGGTACCCTGGAGGCGGATCAGCAAGCCGTCGCGCTGCGCGATCAGCTGGACGACAGCCCGACGCTGGGCATCGGCTTCGACTGCCTGGCGTGCCTGTCGATCGGCCACCCGGTGCTGTTGGATCACCTGCCAGCCGAACAGGAGGGCGAGGAGACTGGCTGCGGCGGCCAGAGCCCAGGCCGGGCGCGCGAGCCAGAAGCGGAGGCTGTTACGCACCGGGGACGGTCGGACACGGGCGAGGAGCTGGCGCCGGGTACGGACCGGTACCGGTTGCGGCGGAGCTGAGAAAGCGAGCAACTGAGCGGTGCGGCGTGCCTCAGCGACCGCCTGGCGGCAGTGCTCGCACACTGCCAGGTGCCGCTCGACCGCTTCGAGTTCGTCAGGGTCGAGCGCACCGAGTGTGTAGGCGCCGATGAGTTCATCCGGGCAGCCAGAGCCCGGGATGTCCGCCTCAACCATCGCCGAGATCCCCGGACGGATGATCACGCAACAAGACTTGCAGCTTCTGCATCGCGAGCCGGAGCCGCGTCTTGATCGTTCCGATCGGCTCGCCGAGTACGGCCGCGATCTCGCTGTGGGTGAGTCCAGCGAAATAGGCGAGTTCGATCGCTTGCCGTTGCGGCTCGGGGAGTTGCGCGAGCGCGCGCCGCACGCGATCGCGGAGTTCGCTGACCTCCGCTGCTTCCAGAGCGGTGGCGCGCTCGTCGATGTCCTGGAGCGGGAGCGTCGCGAGATCGACGAAGTCCGCCCGTTGCGGGCGGCGGCTCCGTTGGCGGAGCGCGTCGACAGCCAGATTGTGCGCGATACTCATGAGCCAACTCCCGAAGGAACCGCGACGCGCATCGTACCGACCTGCCTGCTGCCAGAGCCGCACGAACGTTTCTTGCAGCAACTCCTCGGCTTCGCCCGGGTCGCCGAGCATGCGGAAGGCGAGGGAGAAGACGGGTCGGGCGTACCGATCGTAGAGTAGCTCGAAGGCGCGGAGGTCGCCTTCCACCACACGCTGGACGAGGAGGTCGTCGCTCGCTCGTTCCAGGCTCGCTGCGGACTCCTGAGCTCGGCGTGCGAGCCCACTCCACTGGAATATACGGCGGTAGGGCTGACTCAGATGCATCCAGGCCACTCCCCTGCTGACGCCGGGAGTATACCGTGTGGCTGGCTCAGGCGCTGCGCAGGGTGCGCTCGTAGAAGGCGGCGATCCGTTCGATGAAGATACTCCAAGCCGGTGGGGAGAAGGCGTGCCCCTCGCCGGGATACTCGAAGTATTCGACTTCTTTCCCGGCGAGCTCGAGGCTGTCGCGAATCGCACGTGACCATTCCGGTGGCGTAACGGTATCAGCGGTGCCGATGTGGATCTGCACCGGACAGGCAACGAAATGGAAGTGAAAGAGCGGTGAGGTCGCGCGCAGGAACTGTTCGTTCTGCGCAGCCTCGGTGTAGATCGGGCCGAGCGGATCGTTGGGACGCGCACCGTCGCCCCACTTGCGGATATTGTCGAGATCCCAGCCGCTGACCGGCGCGTACAGCACGGCAGCGCGGATGCGATCGTCGATACAGATCGCCTTAGCGACCAAGCCGCCGCCCATGCTGTGCCCCCAGAGGCCGATACGAGCGGCATCAGCTTGCGGGAAGGACGGCAGGGAACTGATGAGGTTGAGCGTATCGATGACGATGCCGGTGCGGAAGTAGTTGGGGCCGGGATCGGAGCCACCCCAGCCACGGAAATCGGGTGCGACGCAGAGAAAGCCGCGGCGAGCGAGTGCGTCGGCAGCCTGGATGGTATCGGCACCCGTCCAGTACTGAGCGGGCGGGATGTAGCCGTGGCAGAGGATGACCACCGGGAAGGGGCCGTCGCCGAGCGGCACGTGGAGCCCGCCTGTGATCCGGAGGCCGTCGCTGGGATACTGGATGTGGTAGTACGTGTAGGCCTCGGTTGCCGCCACGGTTCGGGTAATCTCGATCTGCCCGCCCGGATAGGTTCGCGCGCGCAGTCCTTCGATCGTATACGCCGCGAGCGGGTGCGGCGTGGGCGTCGGAGCGAGTGTCGGCGTTGCGGCCGGCGACGGCGTGGGGGCTGGTGTCGCAGTCGGGACGGGTGTCGGCGGTGCTGAGGTGGAAGTGAGAGTGGGCCGGGGCACGGTGGTGACCGTCGGCCCCGGCCCGAGAGAGGAGGTGGGAGAGGGCAGGCTGGGAGTTTGCGTTGGACTGGCTCGGCTGCGGCAGGCGGCCGCGACGCCGAGTGCGAGGGACAGGAGCGTTCGTCTCGTGATTCGTCCTGTCCGCGCGATCATGACACCCGTTCGAACGTGAAGTCGAGTTCGAGCGTGATGGTATCCTCCAGGCTCAAGACGACCGGAACCCGCGGCGGTGTCATACCGAAGTCCTCGAATGTCACCTGGGTCGTCGCGGTTCCGGTGATCCGTTGTCCCTCGACCGTCGCCTGCACGTTCCAGGTTACCGGCTTGGTGACGCCGTGCACCGTGAGATTACCCTCCAGCTGGAACTGGAGCTGCCCGTTCGACGGCAGTGGCCAAGGAAGACCAGTCGCTGTCGTCGGCTGGAATTCGGCATTGGGATACCGATCGACCTCGAGCGTGTTCTGCTTGATGTAGTTATCACGTCGTGTCTCGTCGCTCTGGAGCGTCCTGAGATCGACCGTAAAGCGCGATCGCTCGCTATCGATCGTCCCGTCGCTGTTGAAGACGATCTGACCCTCGACCGCGTTCGTGCGGCCGACGGCATCGTTCGGCAGGGAGCGGCCGAGCAGCTGCTCGCGCGCCCGGTAGCGTGCCTCGCTTTCCGCTGGCACGAGCTGGAAGACGACCGCATCGCCGGTCGACTGGCTGACTGAAGCGGTCGTCGCGGTGGGCGACGGTGCCGCTGGCGCGGGCGTTGCCGCTGTCGGCGAGGACGCCGGTGTCGTGGCCGCGGTCGTAGGTGTGGCAGCCGTACGGGTCGGTGTGGGGGTCGGTGCGCTTGCGGTGCCGCAGCTTACCAGAACCACGGCGATAGCGAACGGTATCAGCAGACGCATTCCGAGTCGACCCGACACGTCGAGAACCCCTTCCCGTAACGTCCCGGTTCCCAGCGTAGCTGGCCTGGTTGAGAGCAGGGCAAGAGGTGGGTAAGAGTTCGCTGAGAATCGCTTCGGTGGACAGAACGGCGTGGTAGGATGCCTGTCGGAACACGGGTGGAGACCTGGAAACGGGATCGGTCACGATGGCGCACGTCCTGGTGGTCGACGACGATACGCGGCTGGTCGAGATGTTGCGGCGGACCCTCTCGTACGAGGGATTCACGGTGAGCGTGGCGCAATCAGGAGACGAAGCGCTGCGCCTAGTCAGCGAGCGCCGGCCGGACGTGGTGGTGCTGGACTGGTTATTGCCTGGGCTGGATGGGCTTGCGGTCGTTCAGCGCTTGCGGGCAGCGGGGGACGGGACGCCGATCCTCATGCTGACGGCCCGCGACGCGGTCGAGGATCGGGTGCTCGGGCTGGACAGTGGGGCTGACGATTACCTGGTCAAGCCGTTCGCGCCGGCCGAGCTTCTGGCGCGCATCCGAGCGCTCCTCCGCCGTGTCGAACCGTCGAGCGACGAGAAACCGCTGGTGTTCGCCGATCTGGTGCTCGATCCGGTGACGCGGGAGACGCGGCGCGGCGAGCGGAGCTTCCGGCTCAGCCCGCGAGAGTTCGATTTGCTCTACTACTTCATGCGCCATCCACGTCGAGTCCTGACGCGCAGCCAGATCCTGCTGGCCGTGTGGGGCCACGACTTCGACGGGTACGACAGCGTGCTGGACGTCTACATCGGCTACCTGCGCCAGAAGCTCGAGGCAGGTGGCGAGCCACGGCTTATTCACACCGTGCGCGGCGTCGGCTACGTGCTGCGGGAGCCATGAAGGATGTCGATTCGCCTGCGCTTGACGCTTCTCTACAGCGGCATCCTGGCCTGTACGTTGGTCGTCTTCAGCGTGGTGCTGTACGTGCTGGTGGGTCGCTTCACACTGCACTGGCAGGAGCAGGCGCTGGCGGAGGAAGCGGCGCAGATCCTGACGCAGGGCGAGTTCCGCCTGACGGTCATCCGCACACCGCAGGGCAAGGTGGCTATCCCTCAGACGTTCGTGCAGACGCGCGATCTCTCGGGGCAGGTCGTTTCGCGGTCGATCAACCTCGGCAACTACGAGCTGCCCTTGAGCGACAAAGGGCTCGCCGCGCTGACGAGCGGAGAAGCGAACGGGTGGCTAGAGATCGTCCGCACCGAGACCGGTCGGCTGCTGATCTATAGCCGGCCGGTGGTGGCCAACGGGCAGACGGTCGGTATCCTGCAGGTGGCGCGCTCGCTGGCCGATCTCGACCGGACCTTGACGACGCTCCGCCAGTACCTGGTGGTGGGAACGGTCGTCTCGACGATCACCGCGTTCTTCGTGGGCTGGGTCCTGGCAGGGGCGAGCCTGAGGCCGATCAACCGGATCACGCAGACAGCACGGGAAATCGGACAGGCGCGAGACTTCAGTCGTCGCGTGGAATACGACGGGCCAAACGATGAGATCGGTGCGTTGGTCACGACGTTGAACGAGATGCTGACCGAGCTCCAGGCCGCCTACCAGCAGGTAGAGCAGGCACTCGTCGCCCAGCGACGGTTCGTGGCGGATGCGTCGCACGAGCTGCGCACACCCCTGACGACGCTGCGCGGGAACGTCGAGCTGCTGCAACGGGAGCCACCGCTTCCACCGGAGGAACAGCGAGCCATCCTGCAGGACGTGGCGGCTGAGATCGACCGGATGATCCGGCTAGTACGGGAGCTCCTCACGCTGGCACGTGCCGACGCGGGCTTGCGGCCACGTTGGGAGCCGGTGCAACTCGGCCCGCTCCTCGAGGATGCAGTCCGGCAGGCGCAGTTATTGCGTCCCCGGCCGGTCGTCCGGGCAGCGGGTTCGCGCGACGCGGTGGTGCGGGCCGATCGCGATCTCCTGCGGCAGGTGCTGCTCATCTTGCTCGACAACGCGCTCAAGTACACGCCGGAAGACGGAACGGTCGAGGCGCAGGTGGTCGTCGAGAACGGACGTGCGGGGATCGCGGTGCGGGACACGGGCATCGGTATCGATCCGGCGATCCTGCCGCACATCTTCGATCGATTCTTCCGCGGAGATGCCGCGCGGCGCGGTGACGGTACAGGGCTGGGTCTGGCGATCGCCAAGTCGCTGGTCGAAGCGATGCGTGGCGAGATCCGCGTCGCCAGCAAACCCGGCGAGGGGAGCACCTTCACCGTGCTGCTGCCGCTCGAGTCGAGCGATGCCGGCCAGGCACGACCGGAAGGACACCAGCTCGTCGCGACCAACCGGGCGATGTCGTAAGACCCCAACCGGTATTCTCATGGAATTCTCAGGATTGTCTTGCCTCATTTTCATCCCGCCACGCTAGCCTGAAGACAGTGGGCGGTCGTGCGCTGCCCAAGCAGACGATTGGAGGGCGCGAGGATGCAGCACAGCGGTACGACTCAGCGACAAGCGGCACGGGTGTGGCTCCCCTTACTCATCGTGATCGGCTTTCTGGTCGCCGGTATCGTGGGCGGTTTGGCTGGGGCGAGTCTGGTGCGCGAGCGCGGCACGACGCCGACCGCTGTGGCGTCCAGTGCGACCGCTTCAGCGACGCGCGGGCAGCCAGTGGCGGAGACGGAAGCGCGCACCGTCGCTGGGCAGGTGTACCAGGCTGTCGGGAAGGCGGTCGTGGATGTCATCGCGCGCGAGTCGAACGGCTTCTTCGACGAGCAAGGGTCAGGCTCGGGGGTCGTCGTCGACCAGCGCGGGTTGATCGTCACCGCAGCCCATGTCGTCGCGGGTGCCTCGACGGTGCAGGTGCAGTTCGCGACCGGCGAGCGCCAAACGGCGCGCGTCCTGGGCGTCGACGAAGCCAACGACCTGGCGCTCCTGCAGGTCGACCGTTTACCGGACGGGATTCCGGTGGCACCGCTCGGTGATTCCGACACCGTGCAAGTGGGTGACGTGGTCATCGCGATCGGAAGTCCGTTCGGGCTCTCGGGGACGGTGACGCAGGGGATCGTCAGTGCGGTGAACCGGAGCTGGAACCCGCCGGGTGACCGCTTGCGCACCGGGCTCATCCAGACCGATGCGCCGATCAATCCCGGGAACAGCGGCGGACCGCTGTTCAACGCGGACGGGGAAGTGATCGGGATCGCGACGATGATCGAGAGCCCGATCCGCGGTAACGTGGGGATCGGCTTCGCGGTGCCGAGCAATACGGTCAAGCGGGTGCTCCCGCAGCTGGAGCAGGGGGCGCAGTTGCAACCTGCCTGGCTTGGCATCAGCGGGACGGATCTCGACGCGGCCACAGCGCAGCGATTCGGGCTCGATGTCGACCGCGGGGTGATCGTGCTGAACGTGGTGCCCGGCAGCCCGGCAGCACGCGCTGGCCTCCGGCCGGCACAGATCCGCGGGAACGACATCGCGTCGCTGGGTGACGTCATCGTCGCGCTGGACGGTGAGCCGGTGCAGGGGATGGAAGATCTGGCAGCGCGGATCGGTGCGCACCAGCCGGGCGACACGGTCGAGTTGACGGTGATCCGCGACGGACAACGCCAGACGGTCCGGGTGACGCTCGGGAGCTGGCCGCAACAAGGGTGATCTTGACGGATCGAGTATCCGTGTGCTAGTATATGTAGGTTTCGAAACGACGCCGTACTGTGTCCGTACGGCGCGTCCGAACGACGGAGGTTGATGATACCCATGACGGAGCGTGAACTGCAGGAACTGCTGGAGCTGGAAGAGCTGGTCGCCGCGGAGGGGCTGGACGAGGTCGAGGAGTTCGAGGAGATCGAGGAGTCGGACGACCTCATCGATCAGGCGGCCAACGACGCGGTCTACCGCTACTTCCGCGAGGTGGGCGGTCACCGGCTGCTGACGCACCAGGAGGAGATCGAGTACTCGCGGGCGGTGCGGGCTGGGCTGGCTGCCAAGAAGCGGATCGAGGCGGGTGAGGATACGCCGGAGCTGCGCGAGCTCGTGCGCAAGGGGATGGAGGCGCGCGAGAAGCTGATCCGGCACAACCTGCGGCTGGTCGTCTCGATCGCCAAGCGCTACCGCTCGAGCGAGTTGCCGCTGATCGACCTCATCCAGGAGGGGAACATTGGCCTGATGACGGCGGTCGAGCGGTATGATCCGGAGCTCGGCTACCGGTTCAGCACCTATGCGACCTTCTGGATCCGCCAGGCGATCGGACGGGCAGTAGCGAACCTGAGCCGGACGATCCGCGTGCCGGTGCACATGCACGACCTGATCGCGAAGATCCGCCGTGCCGAGGCGCAGATCGAGCAGCAGAAGGGTCGGCCGGCGACGAACGAGGAGCTGGCGGAGCTCCTGGGCATCGACGTCGCGCGGATCGAGCAGGCGCGGACGCAGATCCCGCGCACGTCGTCGCTCGACAAGCCGATCGGCGAGGACGGCGAGAGCACGATCGGCGATCTGCTGCCGGACCCGCGGAGCGAGGACGTGGTCGAGGAGGCACTCACCAACGCGATCCGCGAGCAGATCCGGCGCAGCCTGGAGCAGTTGACGGAGCGCGAGCGGACGGTCCTGATCATGCGCTTCGGCTTGGACGGCGAGCAGCCGCGCACGCTGGCGGAAATCGCTGACGCGCTCAAGATCAGCCGGGAGCGGGTGCGGCAGGTCGAGAAGGAAGCGCTGGCCAAGCTGCGCAACTCCGACCTGCGCCTTCTCGCCAGCGCGGCGTAAGTCTCCTCAATAACACCGAGCGACGAGCCGGCCTCCATGCGGGGGCCGGCTTCTCTTTTCGCTCCTAGTGCTCGACGTCGTGGTCGTGCTGATGGTCGGCGTCGTGCCAGTGCGGATGCGAGTGGACGATCGGGCCGTGCCGGTGCGGGTGCTCGTGAACCAGGTTGGTCGCCAGTAGCAACGCGTGGTCGGCCAGGATCTCGTCCGGCGTCCCCTCGGCGACCGGCCGGTGCTCCTGCTCGCCGAACACGACGACGCGGGTGGCGAGCAGCGCCGCGAGATCGAGCTCGTGAGTGGCGATGACGAGCGTGTGACCGCGCTGGTGGAGCGCTGCCAGGAGATCGATGAGGTGAGCACGGCTGCGCGGATCGAGGTTCGCCGTCGGCTCGTCGAGCAGGATGACGTCGGGCTCCATGACCAGTACCGTGGCCAGAGCGACGCGCTTCTTCTCCCCGCCGCTGAGTTCGAACGGGGCACGGCTGGCCAGATGGGTGAGATGCAGTTCTTCGAGCACACGCTGGACCGCGTCGCGCACGCGGTCGGCTGGCCAGCCGAGCTGGAGCGGCCCGAAGGCGACGTCGTCGAAGACGGTCGGCGAGAACAGCTGGACGTCCGGTTCCTGGAAGACCAGCCCGACACGCTGGTGCAGCCAGTAGCCGAGTTCGGGGTCGTCCGCAGCAGCGGTCACATCGCGGCCGAAGGCGACGAGGCGGCCACTGGAGGGTCGATACAGCCCGTCGAGAACCTTGAGCAACGTCGATTTGCCCGACCCGTTGGGGCCGAGCACGACGAGGGCCTCGCCGCGGCGGACGGTGAGATCGACGTCGCGGAGCGCGACGATTCGCCCGTAGTAGGAGTAACTGATACCGGTCAGCTCGAAGACAGCGGGTGCGCTCATGGTCGGGACAGATCGATCAGCCACAGGGCGGCACAGACGGCGGTGCCGAGCGAGAGGGCGAGCCAGTCGACATCGGCGAGGGCTGTGGGACGCAACGAACGCGGTTCACCGCGGAAACCGCGGGCCGTCATCGCCAGGTACACCTGCTCGCTGGTACGCAGGCTGCGCTGGAAGAGAACTCCCAACGCGCTCGCCAGCCAGCGACGGTGTTCGCGGTCCCGGGTCGCCGCGAGGCTGCGACTGCGTCGCGCCAGGAGCAGGTCCTGCAGCAACTCGAGCAAGACGAAGACGTACCGGTAGGCCATGGCGAGGACGAGGACGAAGAGGAGCGGCACGCGGAGCGCCCGGAGTGCGGCCAGGAGCTCGTTCCAGCGCGTCGTGAGGACAAGCGCACTGGCCGCCGCGAGCGAGGCTGTCACGCGCAGCATGATGGTGACGACGCTCCAGGCCCCGTTGCTGGTGATGGCGAGTCCGAAGGGCAAGTGGACGAGCGGAGGCCCGGGCACCAGCACGAGCGCTGGAGCCGTCACCAGGAACGTGAAGAGCGGGAGGCCGAAGAGCAACCGGGCGACCGTCGCCGGCCGCAGGCCGCTCGCGAGCAGGAGGCCGACGAGGATCGCGAGCAGCGCGAGCTGCGTCGGCCAGGCACGCAGGCTGGCTGCGACGAGCAATGCGAAGCCGAGCACGAGCACTTTGACGCGGGGGTCGATGCGCTGAAGGAGGCCAGGGCGCCGTGCGAGCTCCTCGGCGTAGAGCGACCGTTCCACCGTCGCCGCGAGGCCTTCGAGCGTCTTCTCGATGGAACTCCGGTGGGCCATCGTCCCTCACGCCTCCTCAGACCGGAGCCGGCGGGTGATCGCGGGACGGGCGGGGGCGCAGGAGCAGCCGGAGGGCGAAGACCGCGGCGCTGACCAGGCCGACCCCGACGATCGCCGAAAGGATGTATGCCAGTGCCTGCTCGAGGAAACTCGCCTCGGCCGGGAGCCAGGGGAACGAGTAACCCGGCAGCGGAGCGCGCCACCAGCCTTCCCAGCGGGCAAGGCCGCTCGGCGTGTACCCGACCAGCTGCTGGAGTTCCTCGGCCGACCACTCGCCCCAAGCGGAACCGGAAGCGACGAGACCCAACGGTGTGAGCAGGACGATGACCGCTGCGATGAGCCAGACGAGTGCGCGGCGGGGCGTCGCTGGCTGCGGAGTAGCGGTGGTTGGCGCACCGAGCAGTTCCGGCGAAAGCCGGCGCACCAGCGCCAGCCCGGCCATGGTGACGATCGCTTCGGCGGCACCGGCGATCGTGAGGTGCGGGATGAGCATGGCCGGAATCGCCACCTCGAGGCCGTAGGGACTGTAAAGTGCACGCCCGTTTTCGCTCCAGAGCAGCGGTTGGATACCGAGCGTGATCCCGACGAGCAGGGCAGCCACGTTGATACCGATGTATCCGGCGAGACCCGCTGCGAAAATGCGCCGTCGACTCTCCGGCGCGCTGCGCCCGGCGACGAGACGGTACACGCCGTAGCCGACGAGCGGCATCACGATGCCGAGGATGAAACAATTGGCACCGATCGCCAGGATGCCCCCGTCCCCGAAGAAGAGGGCCTGGACGATCAGCGCGACCGACGTCGCCACGATGGCAGCCCACGGTCCGAGAACGATCGCCGCGAGCACGCTGCCGACCGCGTGGGCGGTCGTCCCACCGGGTACCGGAACGTTGAACATCATGACGACGAAGGCGAATGCGGAGAAGAGCGCCAGCGCGGGTGCGGTGCGTCCGGCCAGCACGGTGCGGAGCCGCTGGGTGGCTACGTACCAGAAGGGCAACACCCCACCCCAGTAGGCCAACGCTGTCGCTGGACTGATGTAGCCGTCCGGAATGTGCATGGTGCGCTCGGCCTTTCCCGCTCGACCCTCGGCGCTAAGTATGCCTGAGCCGAAAGGCCAGACGCCCCTGCTTCACCGCCGGCTCGGGCCCGGTGCGCTGCCGCAGTCCGCATCTTCCCTCATTCGTGTCACGAAGCAGCGACCGGGTTCCGTGCAGTGGCCGGAGCGCGTTGCGCGTCGCTCAGAAGCTCACCGGATTCTCAGCACTGGTCGCGGCCGGCCAGTTCACGGCGGAAGCTACCGGCAGCAGCCGCGGCTCGCGCGGAGCGGTCCGGCCAGCAAAGAGAGCGCCGGGACGGCCGGTGTTTCCACGGCTAGGTTCTGGCCGAGCGAAGCGGTCAGCCGCGCACGAGTTGGCGGAGGAGGAAGAAAAGATTTGCCGGGCGTTCGGCCAGGCGACGCGTGAAGTAGGGGTACCAGTGCCGGCCGAACGGGACATAGACGCGAACCGGTTCGCCGGCGCGCCGGAGTGCGTCCTGCAGATCGCGGCGGACGCCATAGAGCATCTGGAACTCGTACTTTTCCGGTCCGACGCCGATCCGGCGGGCGAACCCGCGGGCGACGCGGATGATCGCCTCGTCGTGCGTCGCGATGGCGACGAAGCGTCCGTACTCGAGCAGGAGTTCCAGGTGCCGGCGGTAGGCAGCATCGATGGCGGCCTTGGACGGATAGGCGACCGTCGGCGGTTCCGCATAGGCTCCCTTGACGAGCCGCACGCGCCAGCCACGTTCGATCGCGCGCTCGATATCGTGCTCGGTTCGGTAGAGGTACGACTGCAGTGCCAGTTGCAGGTGGTCACCGTAGGTCCGGTGGAGGCAGTCGAACAGTTCGATCGTCTTGCGCGTCGTCGAGGCGTCTTCCATATCGACCTCGACCCGACGACCGAGGCGCTGGGCGAGACGAGCCAGGCGCTCCAGGTTGAGCCGGGCGAGGTCGGGGTCGAGGCGGAGCCCGAGATGCGTCGGCTTGACCGAGATCGTCGCATCGAGGCCTGAACGCTCGATCGCCTGGAGGAGTTCGGCGTAGGCCTCGGTGGCGGCGGCAGCCTCGGTGGGGGCATGGACATCTTCGCCGAGCAGATCGAGGGTGGTCGCCAGGCCGCGGTCGGCGAGGGCACCTGCCACCGCGAGTGCCTCCTCCATCGTCTCGCCAGCGACGAACCGTGCGACGAGCGGCATGACGAACGGTGACTCGCGAACGAACCGCTCGACCGCCGGCTGGCGGGCGATTGCCAGAACGAGCGAACGAAACAGCGGCATCGACGACCTCCACCCCCTGCTCCCACGTTCGACCCGCAGCGCAGTGTAGCATCGTCGTGGAGACGAGGAGCGGGAGATGGACTGCGGTGAACGCTTCGTCACGGTCGTGCGGGACAGCTTGTACGACCGGATCCCATTGACGGCAGCTGAAGTCAGGTTGATCAGCACGCCGACGTTCCAGCGCCTGGACCGGATCCAGCAGCTCGGCTTTGTAAGCAAGGTATGGCCGGGAGCCAAGCATACCCGCTACGAGCACTCGCTGGGCGTGCTGCACCTCATGCGACAGGCGCTGGCGACGTTGCGGCGGTATGGCGCATCGCTGGTCGACGAAGAAGCGAGGCGGACAGCGCTCGCGGCGGCGCTGCTCCATGATGTCGGACACTACCCGTTCAGCCATGCGATCGAGGAACTGGGTCCGCCGGTCTTGCCGCACGAGGAGGTGGGTCGCCGGTTGATCGAGGGGAGCGAGCTCGCTGACGTGCTCGAGCGGGACTGGGGAGTGGACCCGGCGCGGGTGGCCAACCTGATCGCCCCGCGCGAGCTGCTGGTTCCAGCGGACCGGCTGGTGCGTGGACTCCTGAGCGGCGCGCTCGACGTCGACAAGCTGGACTACCTGCCGCGGGACGCGCGGCACTGCAACGTGCCCTACGGTGGGGTGGACACGCCGCGGCTCCTCGATGCCCTTCGCGTCGCTGAGGTGCACGGCGTGGCGCGGATCGTCGTGACCGGCAAGGGAGTGAGCCCACTCCACTCACTCATCAACGCGCGGCAGGAGATGTTCGACAATGTCTACTGGCACCACGCGAACCGGGCAGCGATGGCGATGCTGCAGCGTGCCGTGCAGGACGCGCTCCTGGCCGGTGCACTGACGGCGGAGGAGCTGCCGCGGCACGACGACGCCTCGCTGCTGGCGCGATTGAGCGAGCCGGGGATGCCCGAAAGCACGCGTCAGCTGGTGTGGCGGCTGCGCGACCGCGTGCTACACAAGCGGGCGCTCGAGGTCAGCGCGCGGGCGCCCGATCTGTACCGGTACCTGAGCAGCCTGTACGGGCGACCAGCGGCGCGCCGGGAGCTGGAAGTACAGCTCGCTGAGCGACTGGCCGAACTGATCGGTGAGCCGGTTGCGGACTGGGAAGTGCTGCTGGCGATCCCCAAGCCCGAGAAGTGGAGCACCGACGTGTGGGTGCTCTTCGAGCACCCACCGCTCGGGTTCCAGCAGCTCATGCCCTGGCAGGACGTCGTGGGACTGAGCGACGTCGATTTCGCCCGCTTCGAGGAACACCGGCGGCTCATTCGGATCGTCACCACGGCGCGTCTGCGAGCGGCGGTCGCCGAGCACTGGCCGCGGTTGCTCCTGCCGCTCCTACGTTAACGAGAACCGGGTCGGCGACGGGTTCGCTGTGGCTCGCTCAGCCGCAAACCGAGCAGGAGGAGTGCCATGCCGACGAGACCGAGCGAGAGCAGAGAGAGACCGGTGGCGAGCTGGCCGGTGCCCGTCCGCGGTGCCACCTGCGACACCGGACCCGGTTCGCTGCCGGACACGGCTGTCGTGCCTCCGGCGGCCGGTGCGGTGCCGGAACTGCTGGTGTCGCCGCCTCCGCGTTCCGACGTCGCTGGCGTTGTCTCGGTCGTCGCGACCGGGGTCGCCGGGGTGTCGATCGCTTCCGGCGTTGGGGTGAGCTGCTCCCCCAGCGGACCCGGCTCCTCGGTCGGCGGGTGCGCGACTGGCGTTTCCGTGCCGGGAGACTGGGAGCCGGGTGATCCGGCGGGCTCGGCTCCATTGGACGGTGCGGTGGAGGTGGGCTCGGGTGCTGCCTCCCCAGCTGGTGTCGTTGCGGGGAGCGGTGTTGCCGTCGGGGCGACGGGAGTCGCGGTCGGATCAGCGATGCGGCTGGCCGGGAGTCGCTCGGTGATACCGGCATCACCGGCTACCTGGGCCGCAGCGAGCTGGAGGGCCAATCCCGTCAAGAGCAGAGCGACGATCACACGGTACCGAGTCATCTGTCCTCCCCTTCCTCGCCGGACTGATGTGTCCGGACACGCGTACGGACGCTATCATATTCGGATGCAGTTCCGGTGTCCAGCGATAGTGGGGTGCTGCGGGTATCGGTCGGGAACAGCGCGAGGAAGGGGAACCGGATGAGTGGGACGCGTTGGCGGGGCAGTCAGCTGCCTGGTAGTGATCGTGCAGGGAGGACTCCCGGTGCCGGTGCGCCGTCGTGATGTCGAAACTGGAGCGTCGCGCGTCGTCGAGCCTGCCGAGCGCCGAGAGGGTGCCGCAGGCGAACGGCGGTGGTTGGTCTGGGTGTGCGCGGTGGCAGCGCTGGCCTGGCTCGCGATCGGGTGGCGGTACCTGGTCCGGCTCGAACCGCTGACCGGTGACGAGCCGTATTACGTGGTGACCGCGATCTCGTTGCTCGAGGACGGTGACCTCGACGAGACGAACCAGTACGCTGAACGGGTCTGGCTCCGCTTCTATCCGCCGCAGCCGCTGCCGGCCGACTGGCAGGGCTGGCCGAGCTTCCCGTGGGACTTGCCGCCGCACGCAGCGCACGCGGCCCGGCCGGGGCTGTACAGCAAGCATGGTCTCGGTCCTGCGCTCCTGATCGCGGTTCCCTGGGCGCTCGCTGGCCGGGTGGGAGCGATGGCCGCGATCGGGCTGTGCGGCATCCTGCTGGTCGGTCAGCTGTACCTGCTCGCCCGGGAATCCGGAGCAGGCCCGCGCCTCGCGGCGGCGCTGGCTCTCGGGCTCGGGCTCACCATGCCGATCGGCCCCTACGCGCTCTTGATTTTTCCTGAAGTGCCGGCGGCTCTCTGCCTTCTCTACGCAGTACGGCGCCTGGTCGTGCGCGAAAACCGCTGGTGGCAGTGGCTGGCGACGGGGGTGGCCATCGGATTCTTGCCCTGGTTGCACCAGCGGTTCGTCTTCAGTGCGGCGCTGCTGGGTGCAGTGACGCTCGTACGCGGTATCGCTGCCCGCTTCGGACGCGGCTGGGGCGAGGACTGGCCGCGTGTGCTCTGGGTGGTCGTGCCAGCGCTCGCCGGTGGGCTCGGCATCGTCGGCTACAACCTCTGGCTCTACGGACAGCCGTACCAGAACACGGCCGACCACGCGGGGTTCAACGGCTTCGCCGGCACGCTGAACGGTGCGGCCGGGCTCCTGCTGGATGCGCAGTGGGGACTCGTGGTCGCTGCGCCGGTCTACCTGGCGGCGCTGGCGGCGCTGCCGCTGTGGTGGGTGCGGCAGCCGCGCCTGGCCGGCCTGGTCACCGCAGCCGCGTTACCGTATCTGGTGCTGGTTGCTGCTTATCGCGTCTGGTGGGGCGAGTGGGGGCCACCGGCCCGCTATCTGGTGCCGGTAGCCGGTTTCGCGGTCGCACCACTGGCGAGCTGGCTCGGCCGGGCGCGACCCTGGGCGCGCCTCATCGTCGGCACACTCTGGGGCTGGGGGGCATTGTTGACGACGATCGGCTATCTGGACCCCCAGCGCTTCTATCACCACCCGGACGGGGTGAACAAGCTGTACCGCACACTGGACGGTTGGCTGGGTACGCCGCTTGCCGAGTGGCTGGTGCCGTTTCAGCCCTTCGCGCAGGCACCGGCCAGCCTGCGCCTGGTGGCCAGTGGGAGCACCCTGTTGTTACTCGGTGTGCTGATGATGCTCGTCGCTCGCTCGGTCACGACCGAGCCGGGAGAAACGGGTCAGGAGCAGCGAGTCCTGCGCGTCGAGCGAGTAGAATGACGGCCGGAGAGGGGGAGCGATGGTTCAGTGGTGGCGCGGGCGACCGTTCCAGCCGAAGGAAAAAGTGACCGAGCCCCGGACGCCGGGAGCCTGGGTCGTGACCATCCGGTCGGTGCCGCTGCGGTACGACGAGCTGCGCCGGGTCGTGGAGTCGACTGGTGAGGCGCGCGTCTACTTCGGCGAGGCACTGGCCTATCTCCACGGTGAGGCGGTGGCGCTCCTACGGGTGGAAGCGACCGGCTTCGGCTGGGTCGAGGCGCTGCAGACGTGGTGGCGACAGGCACAGAAGCGAGACGGCATCCCGTTCGACGTGCGCTTCTACGTGCGTGACCGGGAGTTCGTCGGGAGTTTCCAGCGTGACCGGGTGGAGGACCTGGTTGCGCGCTTGCGCGAACGGGCGCCACGGGTCGGGGGCGTGCCGGTCGCCCAGTGACGCGACCACATGGCCAGGCGCGAGGTCGCTCGTCCGGCTCGTACCGGAGCGTGCTGGGCAGCGACAGCGCGTGGCATGTCGGCCAGTTTGACCGCCGCCTGTTCACGAACTCGTCATTCCCCGCTCGAAAATGAGTACTTTCGTCCCTTCCCTTTGGTCATGTGACCTATTACACTCTTCCTAGGACGAGCGGCTATCGGGTACTGGCCCGTTCGTCTTATGGAGGCAGCGGTTCCCCGGAGGCGATGAAGCGCCGCCTGGAGCGATGGGCGCCAGTGGGCGGCGTGGAGCCAGTGGCGCACCCGACCGGGATTCCCGGCCGGGTGCGTTTTTGTCCTCGTGACGAGGGGATCGGGAGTCATCGAACGAGTTGCCGCGGCGTCGCTGTTGCGAGGGGGGATAGATGTCAGCTCGTAACCGGTCATCAGGGCTACTCGCGTGGTCGATCACGGTCGTCGGGATGATCCTATTGGTGGCGAGCGTCATCGTTGCGGTTCGTCCTGGTGCGGATGTCGGGGCCACGGGACGAAAAGGCGAAGGTACCAAGGAGATACACATCAAGGATGATCACAAGGGAACCTCGGTGACATGTGGGCCTGGCTCGCAGATCGAATGGCATTTCATTATCAACCAGATTGAAGGTGAAGATAAGGCACCAGAAACGATTTTCGCGTCATTCAAGGATGGTGAAAATTTCGTGCAACCAGAGATCCGGCGCGAGAAGGTGGTGGGTCCGACGAATCCGAAGGAAGAGAAGAAATACACTGCACACTATACCTACTATACACCGTCGGGCTATACACTCCTCGATGCATGGACATGGATCTACGGGTCGTGGGATGGCCAGTTCAATTTGAGCCATGCAACGTGCAAGCCTGGTGAGGAGGAGCCAAAGGTCAAGGTTTCGTTCAAGAAGAAGTGGGTTAATGGGACACCGCCCGACGAGCCTGTGGAGCTTACGGTGATGTGGTCCGATGACTCTGGTTCCCATTCCGCGACCCTGACCTGCACGGCGGCTGATGGTGACACCTGGAGCTGTGGCGAGTTGCAGCTTCCAAGCGACGTCGAGATCGAGATCAGTGAGCAGAACCCTCCGGTCGGCTGGACGTTCGAGGGCCCGAAGCTTGTGAAGGTAGAGAAATGTGAGAAGGAGAAGCATGGATGTGAGCAAACAGTTACCGTCACCAACCGGGCGCGGAAGTACGTGCTGCGATTCGAGAAGGCGTGGGTGGGAGCGTCGCCGCCGGAGTCGGGGAGTGTAGAGCTCCAGGTGACGGTGAGCGGACATCACACTGATTCCGGCACCGTGACGTGCGAACCGGGTAACGCCGGATGGACCTGCACCGGGCAAGTCGAGATACATCCGGGAGACCACGTGACGGTCACCGAGCAACTCAACGGTATCGTCGGTTGGGAACCGACGCAGGGCACCATTACCTGGACCGCCGACGAAGAAACGCTACAAGCTTGTGAGGACAGCGTGTGCACGTTGATGGTGACGAACCGCCTGCCCGAGTACAAGCTCGTTCTCGACAAGTCATGGCAGGGCGCCGATGCACCTACGACCGGCAGCGTGACGCTCCGGGTGACCGTGGACCACGCGGCGCACGATGGCGAGGCCAGCACGGAGACCGTGACGTGCAGTAGTGCGAACTCCCCCGCCTGGTCGTGCGAACCGGCTGTCGCGGTGCATCTCGGCGACGTGGTCACGATCGAGGAGACCAACGGCATCGAAGGGTGGGTGCTCGACGATACGAGCGCAACCTGGAGTGCCACGGAGGATGAACTGGAGCGGTGCCAGGACCTTCGCTGCCAGCACACGGTAGTCAATACCATCGAAACGACGCCGGAAGGTACACCATCGCCGAGCCCATCACCGAGCCCATCACCGAGCCCGTCACCGAGCCCATCACCGAGTCCATCACCGAGCCCGTCACCGAGCCCGTCACCGAGCCCGTCACCGAGCCCATCGCCGAGCCCATCGCCGAGCCCATCGCCGAGCCCATCGCCGACGCCGGTGACACCGACCCCGACTGCGACGCCGACGGTGATCACCACGCCGGAAGGCACGCCGGAACCCAGCCCGTCACCGAGTCCGTCGCCGACAGCGAGCCCGACCCCGGTGAGCGAGGCCGAGGGGGCGACTGCGACACCGACGCAAACGCCAGTGAGCGAGGCCTTGCCCGCAACGTCCCAGCCGACGCAGACACCACCGGTGGCGCAGGTCCTGCCCAAGACCGGCGGTGGGTTCGGGAGCAACCTCCTGATCAGTGCGATGGCGCTCGCCGGTGCGGGGATGGCGGGTAGCGGGATCCTACTCGAGCTGCGCCGACGCCGGGTCGCGCGCTGACGGAGACGATTCCACCGGCAGTAGCGGGTCGGGGGTGCGCCTCACCCCCGACCCGTTCGTCTTCTGGGTCGGGACGGCCGGTGCCACCGGTGGGACCCCACACGCGGCGGAACTTGCGACCCGAGAGCGTGCACCGACCGGTGTACTGCAGAGCGCGCTGCGACCCGGCAATGCGCTACCCCGGACAGGACGACGCAGCGGCGGACATTCCGGCAGGTGGGACCGGTGGTGAGGGACGCTGGTACCGCTTTGCAGCAGCAGCGTACCGGTGTACGGTACACATGGTTGGGGGGCGACGGGATCCCGCAGACGAGCCGGGAACACGATGGCGTTGGCGCAGCTCGTACAACTGGTCCTCCTCGGGACGATCTGGGGGAGTTCGTACCTCTTCATCAAGATCGCGGTCGGTGGGGTGCCGCCGCTGGCGCTGGTCGAGGTGCGGCTTTTGCTCGGTGCGGCAGTGCTCCTCGTCGTGCGCTGGTGGGCGCGGCAGGCCTGGCCAGCTTGCCGGGTGTGGCCGCACTTGGTGGTGATGGCGGTAATCGGCAACGTGGTGCCGTTCCTGCTGATCGCTTGGAGCGAGCAGCACATCGATTCCGGACTGGCGTCGGTGTTGAACGCGACGACGCCGTTCTTCACGGTCGTCTTCGCGGTCCTGGCCTTTCGAACGGAGTCGTTGACGGTCGCTAAGACGGCCGGCCTCGTGCTCGGCTTTCTCGGCGTGGCCGTCCTGAGCGGCGCAGACCTCGCTGCCGTTCGGACTGCCTCAGCACAGGCGGAGCTGGCCGTGCTGGCCTCGAGCGCCTGTTACGGGCTCGGTTTCGCCTACGCGCGGCGCTTCCTGCACGGCGCGCCGCTCGCTCTCGCCGCTGGGCAGATCGGGCTGGCTGCCGTGTTGCTGTTGCCAGTCGCGCTCTGGAACGGTGAGCTCCCCCGGTTGCGACCGACTGCGGCCGAGCTGCTGGCGCTGGTGGTGCTCGGCGCGGTCAGCAGCGGGCTGGCCTACGTGCTCTACTACCGGCTGATCGGCTCAGCTGGTGCGGTGGTCGCCTCGCTGGCGACCTATCTCATGCCACCGGTCGGGGTGACGCTCGGCTGGCTGGTGCTCGGGGAGCCGGTCGACTGGCGGCTGCTCGCCGGTGTCGTGCTGATCCTGGCTGGGATGGCGGCTGTCCAGGGGCGGTCGGGATGGGCAACCGTGTGGCAGACGCTGCGGGTGCGGACGCGAGCGGCTGACGATTAGGGGAGAGTCAGAATCTCCGGTCCGTTCTCGGTAATCGCCACAGTGTGCTCGAACTGTGCGGACAAGCTGCCGTCGGCGGTCACGACTGTCCAGCGGTCAGCGAGGACGCGCGTCTCCGGGCGCCCAGCGGCGATCATCGGTTCGATGGTGATAACCATGCCGGGGCGGAGGAGCGGGCCTTGACCCGGTGGACCGTAATGCGGGAGCATCGGCTCCTCGTGCAGGGCGCGCCCGATACCGTGGCCGTAGAGGTTGCGGACGACCGAGAAACCGTTGGCCTCGACGTGCTGCTGGATCGCGTGCGAGATATCGGTGAGGCGGTTACCGGCTCGGGCGTAGGAGATACCGATCTCGAGCGCCTCGCGGCAGACCCGGAGGAGCTTTTCGGCTTCAGGTGAGATGCGTCCCACTGGCACGGTGATCGTGGCGTCACCGTGGTAGCCACGGTAGCGAGCGCCGACATCGATGCCGACGATGTCTCCCTCCTGGAGGACGCGCGGTCCGGGGATACCGTGGACGACCTCTTCGTTCACCGAGACGCAGATGGAGGCGGGGAAGCCCCGGTAACCCTTGAAGGATGGGATAGCCCCGTGCTTGCGGATGATCCGTTCGGCGATCCGGTCGAGTTCGGCAGTGGTGATGCCGGGTCGGACGGTCTCGGCGAGAACCGCGAGAACCTCCGCCACGATCTTGCCGGCTTCGCGCATGAGACGGATCTGCTCGGGACGTTTGAGGACGATCGCCACGCTCGCCTCCTGGCCAGCCGCGCTGGGCCACCGACTGACCATTGTACCATGAAAGGGCGATCCCCGTTTTTCCGCGATCTGGCGGCCGAATTCAGCTGTCCGGCATGCTGCCAGCTTGGGAACGCCAATCCACCGGCGGTGCCCGTGCGTAGTGCTGGTGAAGGGTCGTGCCGAGCAGCGAAGGGGGAGCCATGCAGTGGTTCAAGGCCGTGCTCGTGGTGGTGGTTGCGTTCGTCGCGCTGGCTGTGCCGGTGGCAGCGCAGGAGTCGGTGACGATCCAGCTCCGCGAGCAGAACGGGTCGGGACAGTCGGGGACGGCGGTGCTCACGGCGGAAGGCGACCGCACGCGCGTGGTGGTGACGCTCTCCAATCCGCCGGCTGGCATCGTGCAGCCCGCGCACATTCACGAGGGGACGTGCGCGAACTTGAACCCGCAGCCACGTTATCCGTTGCAGAGCCTGAGCGGCGGTCGCTCGGAAACGGTCGTGGACGTCCCGCTGAGCCAGCTCCTGGCCGGGCAGTTCGCGATCAACGTGCACAAGTCACAGCAGGAGATCAGCACGTACGTCGCCTGCGGTGAGATCCGGGCGCAACTGGCACCGGCGACCGGTGGTGGTCCGCGTGGAATGCCAGGCTGGGTCGTCGCGTTGACCGCGGTCGCCGGTCTGTTGCTCGTCGTCGGTGGTGCTGGCCTGCGCCGGGCCTGGCAGTGAGGCGAGCGATGCGAACGTGGTGGCCGGTCGTCGCGCTCTGCGTCGTGGTGCTGCTGGCCAGCTGCGGAGGCAGTCCACGCGCAGGAACGGTCGAGAAGCGTGACGCGACCGATGCGTATGGGGGACCGTACGAGACCGGGGCCGCACCCGCCTCGCCAGTGGACTCGCCGAGCTCGTCAGCCATGATGACGGCTCCGGCAGCGCTCCCGAGCCCGCCGAGCGAAACGCCTTCCGTGTCGGTCGCCAAGCCGACCGCGACAGCCACGACTGTCGAGATCCGGATCGTGAACTTCGATTTCGTGCCAGCCGAAGTGACGGTACCGGCCGGGACGACGCTCGTGTGGCGCAACGTGTCGCCGACGACCCATACCGTGACCGCGAAGGACGGCGCGTTCGACAGCGGGCTCCTGGAGGGTGGGAAGGACTACTCGGTCACGTTGACGCAACCGGGAACATACGAATACTGGTGCACGCTGCATCCGGAGATGGTCGGCCGGGTCATCGTGCGGTGACCGGTGCGGTATGCTTGCCCGGCGGTCGGAGCGACGCAGCGAGGGCAACGCCGCAGCATGTACTGTCCGACCTGTGGGACCGAGCAACCACCCGGGCCAGCCTGCATCGCTTGTGGGAGGCCGTTCCGCTGGCAACCGCCTGCCCGATCGGGACCGCGCCGACGGCGCTCGTATCAGCGGCGCGGTGTCGGGAGCCGCGTCCTGGGTTGTTTGACGACACTGCTGGCTGCACTCGTAGTGATCCTGGCCGTGGCGGCCTTCGTCACGCGCGAGCCGGTAGCCGCACCGGGCTCCGAGGATTCGCGGACCGGGAACGGTGCGGCGATACCCGCGGTGCCAACGGACGAACCGGGCACGAGCCAAGTGACGGCGACTGCTGGTCCGGAGACGATCGTCGTCACCGAAGCGGAGTTGAACCGCTGGCTGGCCGAGCATGCGGCAGAGCTCCGGCCGGCCACTGACCCGCGGGCTGAGATCGATCCGGATGGGATCGCCTTGCACGTCCGTGTCTACGGGATCGGCGCGACCTATCGCGCGCGACCGGCGGTCGACGATGGCCGGATCGTGCTCGAGGATGCGCGCGTCGAAGGGCCGCTCGGCATCGCGTTGCGGGCGGACGAGGTGACGGCGCGCCTGGAGGCAGCGTTGCAGGAGCGTCTGACGTCGGCCGGCATGCGCGCGACCGGCTTGACGCTCGAGCCGGGTGTGCTGACGGTGACGCTCGAGCCGGTAGCAGGATGAGGGCGAGCGACGCGATGTCTCGGCCGGTCGAGATCGTGCGTACGGTGCTCGCTGCGCTGAATCGGGGAGACGTGGAGACGGCCCTGCGCTATTGCGCGGAGGACATTGTCCTGTGGGCCCCAGGACCGACTCCGGCTGGGATCGAGTTACGTGGGAAGGAGGCGCTGCGCGCGTTTCTGGAGGCGAGCGAGCGTACCTGGCCCGACAGCTGGGCGGCAGTACAGCGGATGGTGTCGGAGGGGGAGGAGGTCGCGGTCGAGCTGGTGGCGACCGCGACACACGCGGGCGAACGGGTGACGCAGCCGATGGCGGCGTTCTTCACCGTGCGTGACGGGCTCATCGTGCGGCAGGCCTGTTACTTCGACCTGGCTGGACTCCTGGCGCTCTTGCGCGAGCGGGGTATCGCGTGACACATTCCGGTAACGAAGTCGACAGACGAGGCGCTGGACGCGCAGTGCGGAGTGTGGCATACTCCATGGTGCCGGGGTGAAAGAGAGCGAGCCCTGGCCCCACCGTCGCACACCTGTCTCATCTCCTCCTCACGTGCGAGGCAGCCGGTTTTCCTGCGGCTGCCTCGTGCGTTGTTCGGACGGTTCGAGCGTCCCGCAAGTACAATGAGGAAGAATCGGCCGGGGCGAAACAACGAAGCCTGGCTACAGCTCGTCGAGGATCGGATCATGGACGAACGCAACCAGACAGCACGCGAGCGACGCGAACAGCAGAGCAACCGGGGCTGGCGGTTCCCGCGGGGACCGCTCGGTTCGCGGTTCGGGCTCCTGTGGATCATCATCGGCTTGATCATTTTCTACAACGTATACGCATTGCTGCGTCCCGATGCGAGCGGGCCGCAGCCGGAGGTGGCCTACTCCAGCTTCGTCCAAGCGGTCGAACGCGGGTTCGTCTCGCAGGCGACTCTCTCCGGACAGACGGTCGAGGGGCAGTTCAACCAGCCGCTCCGCGTCGTCAATGGGGTCGTCTATTTCCCTGACGAATCGTTGCCCGAAACCGCTGCGGCGAGCGGTGTGCGCGAGGTCACGCGCTTCCGGACCGTGATACCGGAGAACACGCAACCGGAGGTGGCCCAGCTGTTACAGGAACACGGTGTCCTGTTCTCAGCGCGCACGTCGGGCGGTGCGTCGTTGCCGTCGTTGCTCTTGAGCGTCTTACCGTTCGTTTTCCTGCTCGGATTGCTCGTGCTCTTGGGGCGGAACTTGAGTCGCGGCCAGCAGAACGTCTTTAGCTTCGGCCGGTCGCGGGCGCGGGTCTACGACGTGGAGCGCCCGCAGGTGACGTTCGCCGATGTGGCGGGCGAGGAGGAGGCGAAGGCGGAACTCGCCCAGGTCGTCGATTTTTTGAAGAATCCCGCCAAGTATCACCGGATCGGAGCGCGGTTGCCGCGTGGTGTGTTGCTGATCGGTCCTCCCGGTACCGGAAAGACGCTGCTGGCGCGGGCGGTGGCCGGTGAAGCGGGCGTCCCGTTCTTCAGCGTCAGCGCCTCCGAGTTCGTCGAGATGTTCGTCGGAGTCGGAGCCAGCCGGGTGCGCGACCTGTTCGAGCGTGCGAAGGCGCAGGCACCGTCGATCATCTTCATCGACGAGTTGGATGCGGTCGGCCGGCAGCGGTTCGCGGGGCTGGGGGTCGGGAACGACGAGCGGGAGCAGACGCTCAATCAGCTCCTGGTCGAGATGGACGGGTTCGAGGCCCATACGGATGTAGTGGTGATCGCGGCAACCAATCGGCCGGACGTGCTCGATCCGGCGCTCCTGCGGCCTGGCCGGTTCGACCGGCAGGTGGTGGTGGGCTTGCCGGACAAGCGGGGTCGTGCGGCGATCCTGCGCATCCACACGCGGGGTATCCCGATCGCCCCGGATGTGGATCTGGACGCGCTGGCGGCGGCGACACCCGGATTCTCTGGAGCAGACCTCGCCAACCTGGTGAACGAGGCAGCACTCATCGCGGCGCGTCGCGGCAAGCAGGTCGTCGATCGGTCGGATTTCGAGGAGGCGCTGGACAAGATCCTGCTCGGGACGACGCGCTCGCTGCTGATGAGCGAGGAAGAGCGGCGGCTGGTAGCCTACCACGAGGCTGGGCATGCGGTGGTGGCGTACTTCACACCCGGCTCGGATCCGTTGCGCAAGATCAGCATCGTGCCGCGTGGGCGCGCGCTGGGCGTGACGGTGCAAGCGCCGGAGGAAGACCGCTTCAACTACACGCGCAACCAGTTGCTCGGGCGGCTGGCTGTGCTGCTGGGCGGTCGAGCGGCCGAGCAACTGGTGTTCAACGAGGTGACGACCGGTGCGCAGAACGACTTGAAGGAAGCGACCCAGCTGGCGCGGCGGATGGTCGGGCTCTGGGGGATGAGCGAGGAGCTGGGGCCGGTCTACCTGGGACTGGGGGAGCAGCACGTCTTCCTTGGGCGGGAGATCGTGCAGGATCACAGCATCGGGACGACGACGCTCGATCGGGCGGACCAGGCGGTGCGGCGGCTGCTGGATGAAGCGATGGAGCGGGCCGAGCGGACCCTGCGGGAGCACCGGGCGGAGCTGGACCGGCTGGCGGAACTCTTGATCGCCGAAGAGACGGTGGGTCCGGAGAAGATCCGCGAGGTGCTGGGGGAGCAGCCGGTGGTGGCGGCGGAGGAACGCTGAGTCACGACATATCCCAAATGGTTCAGGATTCGAGTTCCTCGGTGATCGCGGGGAGGGGGAGCGTGCGGAGTCGGCAGAACGAGCGGGTTCAGCGGATTCCGGTGGAAACGCCAGGCGGGCTCTACAGCCGCTGGTTCGTCGCGATCACGGCTCTCTTCGTGACGACGTTGATCGCCTCGAACATCGTTGCGGTCAAGATCGTCGATGTGTGGGGGTTGTACGTGCCGGCCGGTACCGTCACGGTTTTCCCCCTGAGTTATATCTTCGGCGACGTCTTGACCGAAGTGTACGGTTACCGGCGAGCTCGGCTCGTTATCTGGCTCGGCTTCGCCTGCAACCTGCTGGCTGTCGCGGCATTCACCGCGACGCAGTACCTTCCAGCAGCCCCGTTCTGGGACGCCCAGGCGGCGTACGAGCGCATTCTCGGCTACACCCCGCGTCTGCTCGCTGCGTCGTTCCTCGCCTACCTGGTGGGCGAGTTCGCGAATGCGGCTGTTCTGTCGCGCTTGAAGATCTGGACACACGGTCGCTTCCTATGGGTGCGGACGATCGGCTCGACGCTGGTGGGGCAGGGGCTGGACTCGCTGGTCTTCGTGACGGTGGCGTTCATCGACACGATGGCCGGTGCGGACCTCGTGCGGACGATCGTCACCGCCTGGCTCGTCAAGTCGGCCTACGAGGCCGTCGCGACGCCGTTCACCTACCTTGTCGTCAACGCCCTGAAGCGCGCCGAGGGGATCGATACGTACGACTACGGGGTCAGTCTCTCGCCGTTCCGTCTGGATTGATGCTCACCGTGCACCGGTCGACGTCGCCAGACGGCCGCTTCCCATGGATGGCTCGTCCAGACGGTCGCGGCCGTGGGTACAGAAGACGGCGGCTGGAGGTGCGCCTTCCCGGTGGATGCCCGTCGGGGAGCAACGGACGCGTTTTCGGGCTGTGCCGGGCGGGGTCGGGTAGACTGCACTGGAACGAGTCTGGCACACGTGACCCGAGCGAGCATCCATCGGCCGGCAAATCATCGAGGCGCATCGACCGGTGGCGGAGCGTCGCCCATGTCGACACTCCTTGCCCCGCCTCGCTCACGTCTGCCCTGTAGGGGCGACGCACGCGTCGCCCGCAAGACTCACCCCCGCCGCTCCCGCGGCACCCTCTCCCACGATCGCGTGGGAAGGGGGCCGGGGGTGAGGAGGCCGTGGCCTGCCGCGCCTGTTCAGGCTGGGATGTGTGGGAACGACGTCGGGTTCCCGGCCGTGGCGGGTCGGGCGGGTCAGGCACGCCTGACCCGTACAGGGATGACGGTGGTCGATGGGGCCGGTGGCCAATGGGCAGGCGACCGTCGGCAACCCACCCCACACGCGGAGGGGCGCCCTGTCCGTTACCCCTCCGTGCCGGCAGGTGCGGGTATGCCACTCGTGGCGTGCTGGGCGCGTCGGGGCCCCCTCACCCCGCATCGCTACGCGCGGCACCCCGTCCAGGTTCTCCCTGTAGGGGCGACGCGTGCGTCGCCCGGTCGCGCCGAAAGGCGCGGAGATCGACGGGCCATGACACCGCACCCGGTTGACACCCCTCACCCTGCCTCGCTGCCGCTCGGCGCCCCCTCTCCCGCGCGCTGCGGGAGAGGGGGTCGGGGGGAGGGAGGATCCGGCGCGTGCCTCGCCCGACCGCGCCGGAATGTGCGGGTACGTGGCTCAGTTTCCCGGCTCTGGCGGGCCGGGCGGGTCAGGCACGCGTGACCCGGGCGGGTCACGCACGCGTGACCCCTACAGGGGGTGGCGGTGGTCTTCGAGGTGGCGGAGGGTGATCGACAGGGAACCGTTGGCGCCCGATCACACGGTGTAGGGGCGACGCGTGCGTCGCCCGCATTCCCGTGTAGGGGCGAGGCACGCCTCGCCCGACCGCGCCGGGAGGCGCGCCAACGGAATCGATGGTTTGCTCACCCACGGTATCGTGGCGACGGGAAATGCCGGCCCCTTTAGGGCCGGAAGGGTCAGGCACGCCTGACCCCTACAGGGGAACGGCAGTCGAACGGCGGCCACGGTCGTAGGCCACCGGTCACGGCCGGTGCATCGTCCCCGTTCCTGTAGGGGCGGGGCGGTGCCTCGCCCACCGCGCCGTGAGGTGCGGCACTCGAAGTCGACGGCAGTACCCACAGTCCGTGGATGTGTCGCGGCAGCAGCGCGCGTGGCTACCGCCCCTGCCGTGCCGGCGAGTCGGGCCGCACTCGATCCCGTACGCGGTGCCACTGCTTACCCACGGCTCGCTGCGGAGGCTAACCGGCGAGTACGCGATTCCCGTGAGGCACGAGGCGTGGGGGACGAGCCGTTCGTGACGACGCCACCGGCCCTTCGTGAGCGAGAGACGGACCGGTGGCGCGTTCGTGCGGTGTGCGGGACGGATCGGCCTCTCAGCTTCCGATACGCGGGTTGCCGTGAACTTTCCACACTGCCACGACACTCGGGCGCGGAATCGTGCCGTCGGGCCAGCTGGAGACGAGCTGCTCCAGCGTTCCCCCTTCGCCCGGATGCTGGATGGCACAGAAGAGTGTCTGGAAATCCGGGGCGAACTCGGGACCGGAAACCTCGCACCCGCGCGGACCGCTCAAGAACATTCGGACATATCCGCGCTCGTCGCCGCTGGTCGGCACAGCGTAGATGCCGTCATTCCGTCCGAAGGTAGCTGGCTGGCCATCGGTCGTGATCCACAGGTTACCCCAGGCGTCGAAGGTGATGTTGTCTGGGCAAGAGATTGGGCTGATCTGGCTCGGATCGAAGCCGGCAGCGAAGACGAGATCGTCGGGATCGGCCGGATCGCCACAGAGGAGGAAGAGGTTCCACCTGAAGCGCGTCGCGGCGTAGTCACCGTTTGCCTCGGCGAGTTCGATGATATGTCCGTGGCGGTTATTGCCGCGCGGATTCGCGCGGTCGATTTGATTCCAGTTGCGGCGGGTGTTGTTGGTGCAGACGATGTAGACGAGCCCGTTGACCGGATTCGTCTCGATGTCTTCGGGGCGGTCCATCTTGGTCGCGCCGAGGAGGTCGGCAGCTCGGCGGGTATTCACCAGGACGTCGGCCTGGGACGTGAAGCCATTCGCTTCGGTGAGCGGCCCTTCCCCGTAGACCAGTGGTAACCAGTCGCCAGTGCCGTCGTCGTTGAAGCGGGCGACGTAGAGGGTGCCGGAATCGAGCAGGGAGAAGTTCGCCGTGCGGTCGTTGGGATCGTAGCGTCCATCGCTGACGAACTTGTAGACGTACTCGAACCGCTCGTCATCGCCGGAGTAGACAACGACCCGTCCGTCCCGGTTGACGACGACGGTTGCGCCCTCGTGCTTGAAGCGGCCGAGCGCGGTCCGCTTCTTCGGGACGAAAGTTGGGTCATAGGGATCGATCTCGACGACCCAGCCGAAGCGGAACGGCTCGTTCGGTTCGCGGGCAACGTCGAACCGGGAGTCGAACTGCTCCCAGCGACGTTCGGAGGGGCCAGACGGGAGGCCGTAGCGCTGGTGGATCGCCGAGCGGGGGTCGGTCGAGGGGAGTCCAGCGAGGTTGCCGAAATACTGGTGGAAGTTTTCCTCGCACGTGAGGAGCGTACCCCATGGCGTCTTACCACCAGCGCAATTGTTGAGCGTACCGAGCACGAGCGTACCGGATGGATCGCTCGAGGTCTTGAGCCAGTCGGAGCCGGCGGCAGGACCGGTCAGCTCGCAGGGCGTGGTGCCGGTGACCCGCCGGTTGTAGGCGGAGCCAGGTCGGTACGTCCACTGCCCGCGGCCGCGCTGGATGATCTCGACGATCGAGACGCCATGTGCCTCCAGTTCGGTCGCGACCTGCCAGGGTTCGGGATCACCGGGTCGATATCCCGGGAACATGAGTTCGGGATTCGTGTACTCGTGGTTGACAGCGAGAAGGGCGTGCTGTGGGTTTGCGGAACGGAGCGGGAGCGGGAAGAATCCGACGAAGTCGCAGTTGTACCCGAATTGCAGTGCTTGGCGTTCAGGGGACTGCTCCATGAGCCGGAACTCGGGGCCCCAGGCTTGGAGCGGATCACCCCAACGGATGACGACGAGGGAATCGTACCCGTTCGGCACTGTGACACGGTCGTCCAGGTTGAGTCGAACAGGCTGAAACGTCAGTGCTCCTCGCCCGCCAGCGCTCGCGTCATCGATGCGTGCGGCACTGAGGATCAGTGCAACGGCAGCGGCACCCTTGAGAACGGTGCGTCGTTGCAGACGCCGAGCGAGGATCGCCTCGAACGAGGGGTTGTCGCTGTAATTGACAGAGTCGGTAAAGCATTTGCTTCCGCAGGCCCACCGGCACTTTTGCAGCCAGGCGACGAACGCGGGTGACATCGGGACGGGTCGTCGGACAGCCATCGCTCTGCCTCCCCCTTGATCGACCGCTGGGTCACCGGCCTCCCGCCGTAGTGGTAGCGGAAAGTCTGGTCGGAACGGTGAAGAATTCGTTGCCAAGGCGGCATGCCAGCCGGGAAACGGGGCACAGATCCGGGATCGAGGGTTGTGTTACGATACGGCGACAGCGAGCGAGCACGGGTGGGTGAGGGCGAGGTGCGAAGATGGAACTAGCTGGGCTCCTGCAGAAGCGACTCGCACTAATCTTCCCCGGGCAGGGGAGCCAGCATGTCGGGATGGGGCAGCGGGTGCACCAGTTGTCGGAGGCTGCCCGGCGCGTGTTCGCGCAGGCGGAAGAGATCCTCGGTATGCCGCTGCGGCGACTCTGTTTCGAGGGGCCGGAGGAGGAACTCACCGATACCGCGAATGCCCAGCCGGCGATCCTGACGGTGAGTCTCGCCTACCTCGAGGCGATCCGGGAGCGCCTGCGGGAACTGGGTGCATCCCTCCAGCCGACCGTCCTCGCCGGACACAGTCTCGGCGAGTTTACGGCGCTCGTCGCAGCGAACGCTCTGCGGTTCGAGGATGCTCTGCGGCTGGTGCGGGAACGAGGCCGCCTGATGCGCGAGGCGAGTGTCGAGCGGCCTGGTGGGATGGCAGCAGTGCTCGGATTGGAGCGTGAGGCTTTGGAGGAAGTCTGCCGGGAAGCGAGCGAACTCGGCCTCGTGGTGGTGGCGAACGATAACTCGCCTGGCCAGCTCGTGATCTCTGGCGAAGAACGCGCACTCCAGCGCGCGATGGAGCTGGCTGCCCAGCGTGGAGCCAAGCGGGTGGTGCGGCTCGGTGTGACGGTTGCTTCGCACTCACCGCTGATGGAGCGGGTCGCGCACGCGCTCGCGGAACTTTTGGCCCGTATCCCGCTGCGCGAGCCGGAGATCCCGATCGTCGCCAACGTGACTGGCAAGATTCTCTCGACTGTCGAGGAGATTCGCCGGGAACTCGCCTGTCAGGTGGCACTCCCGGTGCAGTGGACGGCGAGCGTGCGCGAGATGCGCAGTCGCGGCGTGACGACGTTCCTGGAGGTTGGTCCTGGACAGGTGCTGACCGGTTTGGTCAAAAAAATCCAGCGTGACGTCGAGGCGTATTCGATGAAGGATCTCGGTTTCGAACCGTAGTGCGGACGAGGAGGTTCAGGTGCACCGCGTCGTCGTAACCGGACTCGGGGCGATCACGCCGCTGGGTTTGGACGTACCGACCTTCTGGCAACGCTTGCTGGCTGGCGAGTCGGGGATCGACCGGATCCAGAGCTTCGACGCAAGCAACCTCGAGGTGCAGATCGCCGCTGAGGTGAAAGGGTTCGATCCACGCGATTTCATGGACTTCAAGGCTGCCCGCCGGATGGACCGGTTCTCGCAGTTCGCGGTCGCGGCGGCACGCGAAGCGATCCGCGATGCGCAGCTGGAGATCACGCGGGAGAACGCCGAGCGGATCGGCGTGATGATCAATACCGGCGGTGGCGGTATCCAGACGATGGAGCGAGAAGTCGTCACGTTCTACCAGCGCGGGCCGAGTCGGGTGAGCCCGTTCTTCGTGCCGATGTTCGCGCCCAACATGGCCGCCTGCCAGGTCTCGATCGTCTACGGTATCACCGGGCCGATCATGGCGTCGGTCGCGGCCTGTGCTGCGGGGACGCAGGCGTTCGTCGATGCGTTGCGCTTGCTCCGGCTGGGCGAAGTGGACGTGATGATCGCCGGCGGTACGGAGGCTGGCCTCACGCCGGTGGCGGTGACCGCCTTCGCGAATATGGGCGCGCTCTCGCGCCAGAACGAGGAGCCGCAGAAGGCGAGCCGGCCGTTCGACAAGGATCGTGACGGCTTCGTCTTCGGCGAGGGCTGTGCGGTGATGGTCTTGGAGACCGAGGAGCATGCGCGACGGCGGGGTGCACGCATCTATTGCGAACTGGCCGGTGGCGCGGTAACCGGAGATGCCTATCATGTCAGCGCGCCGGATCCGGACGGTCTCGGTGCAGCTCGGGCGATGCGGCTGGCGTTGCAGGATGCCAGGCTGCGTCCCGAGGACGTGGACTATATCTGCGCGCATGGGACGTCGACCCCGCTCAACGACGTGACGGAGACGAAGGCGATCAAGGCGGTGTTCGGCGAGCATGCCTATCGGGTCGCCGTGAGCTCGCCGAAGAGCATGATCGGGCACCTCGTCGGGGCGGCCGGCGCAGTCTCTGGCGTGGTGTGCGCGCTGGCGATTCGGGACGGCGTGGTCCCGCCGACGATCAATCTGGAACATCCGGACCCGGAGTGCGATCTGGACTACGTGCCCAACGTGCGGCGCGAGATGCCGGTGCGGGTGGCCATCGCCAACGCGTTCGGCTTCGGCGGCCAGAACGCGGTGGCGGTCTTCCGGGCCTACGACGAAGCGGGCGACTGACAACAGACCGGACGCGCCGTTGTAGCCGCGTCGTCGACCGGGCCAGCAGGGACCTACCAGCCGAACTGGTTGGCGAGGAGGCGGTGGTCGACGCGGAGTACGATGGGTGACCCGTGCGGGCAGACAGCCGGTGCGCGGGTTTCGCCCAGCGCCTGGATCAGGACGCGCATGGCCGGGCGGGTGAGTGGCCGCCCCCGGCGCACAGCGGTACGGCACGCGAGCTGAACGAGACACCGTTCGTGCCAGTCGTCGCTATCCTGCTGCTCGAGTTCGTCGACGAGGGCGAGCAAGGCGGGCGCGAGTTGCTCGCGCTCGGCGAGGGGCTCGGGTCGATCTGCGTCTCCGGTAAGGCCAGGTAACGCCGGTACGGTGCGGAGCACGAACGAGCGTGGGCCGAACGGCTCGCACTGGAAGCCCAGTGCTGCGAGGTGATCGAGCCAGCGCTGGAAGCGCTCGCGCTGCGCAGGCCGGACGTCGATGAGGACGGGTTCGGGCAGCGGCACAGGATCGTGCCGTGGCACTCGTGCGTGCTCCAGCAGCCGCTCGGCGAGAACCCGTTCGTGGGCACGGTGCTGGTCGACGAGAAGCAGACTGTCAGGGGCCTCGAGGAGGATGAGCCGGTTGGCGACCTGCCCGATCAGCCGGAGCGGTGGGAAAGCGGGTGTGACGATTTCGTCCTCCGTCCTGTCGTCGTACGGGTTCCCTGCCTCCGCGACGCTGGCCCGGAGCGGGTCGAGGCGAGACACGTCGGGTTCGAGCGTCAGGGAACGGGGGGTACGAGCGAGGATCTGGCTCAAGCGGTCGCCGATCGCCTGACCGATCTCGCGCTCGGCGCGGAGCCGTACCTCGAGTTTGGCAGGATGGACGTTCACGTCGACCAGTTCCGGAGCGGTTTCGATGACGACGACCAGGATCGGGTGTCGACCGCGCGGAAGGTAGGGGCGATAGGCGGCCTCGACGAGCGCGAGGAGTGTCCGCGGTTGAGTCCAGCGTCCGTTGACGATGACGTGCAGATGGTTCCGGCTGGAGCGCGTGACGTCAGGAGCGGTGACGAGACCGGAGAGGCGGGCGCCCGCGATCTCGCACGGTTCGATCGAGTGGAGCGAGTCAGCGAGCGTCGTGCCGTACACCTCGAGGACAACAGCGCGGAGGTCTCCGGTACCGCTGGTGGCGAGTGCCGTTCGACCGTCGATGATGAGCGTGAAGCGCACGTGCGGCGCAGCGATGGCCAGCCGGTGGACGACGCGGATGATTTCCGCCGTTTCGGCCCGCTCGTTCCGGGCTGCGGCCAGACGTGCCGGGACGTTTTCGAAGAGCCGGCGGACGGTGACGGTGGTGCCGGGCGGGTGGGCGACGGGCTCGTCAGCGAGCAGCTGGCCGGCGAAGAGAACGAGCTGACGGCCGGCAGGGCGGTCGCCGGTGGCGCTGGCGATGGTGAGTTCGGCGACTGTTGCGATGCTGGGCAAGGCTTCACCCCGGAACCCGAGCGTCGCGATCCGCTCGAGGTCGTCGTCCGGCAGCTTGCTGGTGGCGTGACGCTGGACAGCGAGCGGGAGTTCCTCGGCCGGAATACCGCAACCGTCGTCGCTGACGCGGATTTCGTGGAGGCCGCCGCGCCGAATGTCGATGCGGATCCGGCTGGCGCCGGCATCCAGTGCGTTCTCGACCAGTTCCTTGACCACGGAGGCTGGACGTTCGATCACCTCACCGGCCGCGATGCGGGCCGCGATCTCCGGGGGAAGAATGCGGATCGCTCGCCGGACGGGCGATCGGCCGGTCATGGTATCCCTGCGGTGCTGGTGACTGTTCCGCGTAGTCGTGCTTGCCAGGAGAAGAGCCAGTCGAGTGCCTGACGTGGCGAGAGCTGGGTGAGGTCGAGCGCCACGAGGTCGCGTGCGAGCGCCTGGGCGAGGCAGCAGCCGTCGGGGAATCCGGGCAGCGTGAGCTGGTACGGTACGGGTGCAGGGCTGACCTGCCCGTCCGGTGCCGTGGGGTACACCGTGCGACGCGGCGGTGGTTCGCCGAGCAGCGCTTCGGCACGGTCAGCTACCCAAGAGGGGAGGCCAGCCAGTCGTGCGACCTGGATCCCGTAGGCGCGGTCGGCGGGGCCAGGGAGCACGCGGTAGAGGAAGATGACCCGGCCGTCCTGTTCCACCGCGGCGACGTGGGCATTGGCGACCCCCGGCAGTTCGTCGGCCAGTGTCGTCAGCTCCAGGAAGTGAGTAGCGAAGAGCGTGCGTGCCCCGACACGGCCGTGGAGATCCTCCAGGACCGCGCGAGCGAGGGCGAGCCCGTCCTGCGTGGCGGTACCGCGCCCAACTTCGTCCAGGATGACGAGGCTGCGGCGCGTCGCCTGGCGGAGAATCGTGGCCGTTTCGACCATTTCGACCATGAACGTACTCTGTCCACCGGGCAGGTCATCATGCGCCCCGACCCGGCAGAAGATGCGATCGACGAGCCCGATCCGGGCGGAGCGAGCGGGTACGAACGAGCCGATCTGCGCGAGGAGCACGATGAGCGCCACCTGACGGAGGTAGGTGCTCTTGCCGCCCATGTTCGGCCCGGTCACCAGGACGATCCGCGGGTGCTCGCCCCGAGCCGGCAATCGTTGGGGACGAACGGTTGGCCCTCCAGGAGCGCTTCGACCACCGGATGCCGTCCTGCCTCGATATCTAGGCAGTCGCTCTCGTCCAGGTGCGGTCGTGTCCAGCCGTAGCGGGCTGCGACCTCAGCGAGCGAGCGGAAAGCGTCGAGCATGGCGAGCCAGTGGGCGAGTTGCAGGAGCGACCCCACGCGCTCGCTGACCTCGCGCGTCAGGCGTGCCAGGGCTGCACGCTCCAGTTCGGCGATCTCAGCCTCAGCGGCGAGCAAGCGTGCTTCGGCTTCCTTGAGTTCCGGAGTGATGAAGCGCTCGCCGGTGGCCACAGTCTGCTTGCGGACGTAATCGGACGGGACGCGGGCGAGATGCGGTCGCGTCACTTCGATGTAGTAGCCGAAAACTTTGTTGTAGCCGACCTTGAGCGAACGGATGCCGGTGCGCTCGCGCTCGCGTCGTTCGAGCGTGGCGAGGAACTGCCGGGTATCGTGGAGCGTCGCGAGCGCGGCGTCGAGTTCCGGACTGAAGCCGGGGCGGATCCGCGCACCATCAGCGTCCTCGACGACCGCGCGCTCGAGTATCGCGGCCAAGTCGGCACAGGGTACCGCCTCAGCGGCGAGCGAGGCGAGCGCGGGATCGTCGCAGGCCCGGAGCGTGCCGATCGCTGCCTCGGCGGTGGCGAGTGCCTGGCGCAAGGACAGGAAGTCCCGGACGGTTGCGTTGCCTTGCACGATGCGGCTGGCGAGCCGCTCGAGGTCACCAGCACCGAGCAGGATACGCTCGAGACGAAGACGCACTTCGGTGGCCTGTACCAGTGCGGCGACAATCGCTTGCCGGTGCTGGATTTCGGCCAGGTCACGGAGCGGTTCGTTGACCAGTCGGCGGAGCGCCCGGGCACCCATCGGCGTCACGGTGAGATCGAGGATGCCGAGGAGCGAGGCGCGGGTACCACCGGTGCGGAAGCTCCGGGTCAGTTCGAGATTGCGCCGGGTCGCTGCATCCAGTCCCATGCGGCGTGCCGGGGGCTCGGTGCGGAGGCTGGTGAGGAGCGGAAGCAAAGCAGGGTTGGTTCGCTCGAGATAGACGAGGATGGCGCCAGCGGCAGCGATCGCGGCCGGCTGCTGCTCGCACCCGAAAGGTGCCAGCGTCGACGTGCCGAAGTGCGAGCGCAACCGGTGCGCTGCGCGGTCAGGATCGAAGTGCCAAGGCTCGAGACGGGTGATCCGCCCGGCACCGACTGGAGGGTCGGCCTGACTCTCCGGGAGGAGACATTCAGCCGGTGCGAGGCGTGCCAGTTCCTCGGCCAGCGTCGCTTCGCGGCCGGGGCCGGTGAGCTCGAGGACGGCGAACTCACCGGTGCTCACGTCGACCCAAGCGAGTCCGGTGCGATCCGGAAGCGGTGCGAGCGCAGCGAGATAGCGGTTCTCCGTCGCCGGGAGAAGCGCTGCCTCGGCGACCGTGCCGGGAGTCAGGACGCGCGTGACGGCGCGCTCGACCAGGCCCTTCCCTGGCTCGCTGAGTTGCTCGGCAATCGCGACCGTATGGCCAGCGGCGAGCAACCGGCTCAAGTAATAGTTCAAAGCGTGATGCGGGATGCCGGCCATGGGGACGCGCCCGTTGCGCCCGAAGGAACGCGAGGTGAGCGTGATGCGGGCGTCGCGGGCGACGATTTCGGCATCACGATCGAAGGCTTCGTAGAAGTCGCCGAGTCGGTAGAGCAGGATGGCGTGCGGATACTGTGCCTTGAGGCGAAGGTACTGACGCCGCGACGGAACGAGATCGTCCTCCGGCTCGCGTGCACGAGGCGAGCGGGCGGCTGCCTGAACGGTACGCGTCCGCTGACTCATCGACCGGTGTCCTTCCCGTCCCTCGTCGGCTCCGCTGGTAAGGATACGGTGCTGCCTCGCGCAGTGACGACGGGGCACAGCCTGACGACGAATCGCTCGCGACTGTGCCGACAGTTCGTGCAGCGAGGCGGACGCGGCCCGAGACCGGGAGGTGCCGGTAAACGAGGAAACCCCGTCACCCGGCGAGGCGACGGGGCGCTCTCCTGTTTTACCGAGCCACGGCTCAGCGTGCGGTCGAGGGGCGCCGGGACAAGAACCAGGCCAGGAGCGTGAAGACGATCATGATGGCCGTACCGACGAAGACCGGTGGCCAGCGGTCGTGCGTCATTTCGCGGACGAAGAGCAGCGTTTCACCGATCGCCACGATAATGGCGACAGCGATCGCCACCGACAGGATCGGGACGATCAGAGCCAGCACGAGGTCACGACGCATCCAAACACTCCCCTCGGCTCAGCGCAGAACGGCGCAAACCTCGTCGCGCCCCCACCTGCCCCGAGTATGCGCGAGGTTTCGCTACCTGACAAGAGGCGAGGCCGGGACAGTACACGGCGGCGATCCGGGTGGCGAGTCGGACTACGACGTTCTTCCGCGCGAGTGGCATGCTAAGTGCGGAGCGGTGAGCACGTGGAGCCCGTGGGGCTCGGCGGGAAGGGGGATCCGGTGGAGCGGGGGACGTTGCTCGCGGAGCGGATGAGCCGTCTCGGGACGGAGAGCGCGTTCGAGGTCCTGGCCCGCGCACGGGCACTGGAAGCGCAGGGCCGGTCGGTGATCCACCTGGAGATCGGCGAACCAGACTTCGATACGCCGGAACACATCGTCGCGGCGGCGATCGAGGCACTGCGATCGGGTGACACGCATTACACACCCTCGGCAGGACTACCGGAACTCCGGGCAGCGATCGCCGAAGAGGTGAGCCGGACGCGAGGGATTCCCGTCGATCCGGATCAGGTGGTCGTGACACCCGGTGGCAAGCCGATCATGTTCTTCACGATTCTCGCCCTGGCCGAAGAGGGCGGCGAGGTGATCTACCCGGACCCGGGATTCCCGATCTACGAGTCGGTGATCCGCTTCGCCGGTGCGACACCGGTACCGCTGCCCTTGCGCGAGGAATTCGGTTTCGCCTTCGATCCGGACGAATTGCGGCGCTTGGTGACGCGGCGAACGCGGCTCGTGATCGTCAACTCGCCGCACAATCCGACCGGAGCAGTGGTCGGGCGGGAAGCACTGGAGGAGCTGGCGCGGCTCGCGCAGGAGTACGGATTCGTCGTCCTCTCTGACGAGATCTACCGGCGGATCGTGTACGGTGTCGAGGTTCCCAGTATCGCGAGCCTGCCGGGGATGGCGGAGCGGACAGTGATCCTGGACGGCTTCTCCAAGACGTACGCGATGACGGGCTGGCGGCTGGGATACGGAGTCGCGCCGCGCTGGTTAGCCGAGCATCTGGTGCGCTTGGCGGTCAACTGTCACTCCTGCGTACCGGGGTTCACCCAGCGGGCGGGGCTCGCCGCGCTGCGGGGGCCACAGGAACCGGTGGAACAGATGGTCGCCGAGTTCCGGCGCCGCCGGGACGCGGTGGTCGCTGGACTCAACAGCCTGCCCGGCGTGCGGTGCCTGGAGCCGGCTGGAGCGTTCTACGTTTTCCCGAACGTGCGCGGGACAGGCCGCTCGGCCGAGGAGTTGGCTCGGGGACTGCTGGACGAAGCCGGCGTTGCCGTGCTGGCCGGTACGGCGTTCGGCCGGTACGGGGCTGGTTACCTACGGTTGTCGTTCGCGAACTCGCTGGACAATCTGCTCGAGGCGATCGAGCGGATGCGCCGGTATCTCGCAGGCTGACGGCACGATCGAACGTTGGAGTCGAGCGTGGCACCGTGGAGAGCTCTCTGGTGTCACGAGCGTGAAACGAACGTCTCGGATGGCGCATTCATGACCGCTGTGGAACTTTCGGGAGGGAGGTCGTGTCGGTGGGACGTGAGCGAGGGAGCGATCGGGTACTGGTGATCGGGGGAGGGATCGCGGGACTGGCGGCGGCCTGGCGGTTGCAGCAGTCCGGTTTGGACGTCGCGGTGCTCGAAGCGCGCGACCGCGTGGGTGGACGACTGTGGACGGCCTACGACTACGGACGGTTTCCGGTCGAACTCGGAGCGGAGTTCATCCACGGGGATCGTGTGATCACCTGGCGGTTCCTCGAGCGTTACGGCCTGCGGACACTGGATGACCCGAGTCAGGATCGGCGCTACGTGGGTGTGGACGGTCGCGTCTTCCCGTCGGAGGAATTGTCTCGTCCACTCGGAGAAGGTATTTTCGCGCCACTCGGGCGAGCTTCGGAGGAATGGTTCGCAGCCGGAAAGCCGGATACCGATCTGGCTACCGCGCTCCGCTGGTGGGCTCAGGAGCAGGGTATCGTGCTCACGCCCCAGCTCTGGGACCTCTGGCAGACGCTGGCCTCGATCGGCTGGTCAGCTGACCTGGAAGAAATCGGCGTCTACGGCGATGTCGAGGCGACGTACGAGGGTGACGGCTGGCGCAACTGGCGCATCGTGGAAGGGCAGCAGGCACTCGCCGAGCGGCTGGCGGCCGAACTGGGATCGCGGGTTCGGCTGGGCTGCGTGGTCGAGCGGATCGACTGGAGCGGGGACGGCGTGCGCGTCGTCACGAGGGATAGCGTGATGACGGCTGATTGGGTGATCGTGGCGCTTCCGCTGGGTGTGCTCCAGTCCGGGGAGGTCGAATTCGTCCCCGGTCTTCCTGCGGAGCTCCAAGAGGCGATCGTCCGCCTGTCTCCCGGGTACTCGATGAAGATCGTGGTGGAGTTCAGCGAGGATCCGTGGACACCCGAGATCGGCTGCTTGTTCGTGACGACGCCGCATGGTATCTGGGAGCGGCCCGGCCTCGGCTTCGGGGCACCGGAGCCGGTCTTCAGCCTGCTCGTCGGCGGGAGCGACGCGCGGCGTCTCGGTGCGCTGCGCGAGGAAGAGGCCGTGCGGGAGGTCGTGCAGGCGCTCGGTGCTCTAGTCGGGAAGGAGCTCACGGGCGCTGTACGACGCGCGCAGGTCATCGACTGGGGGCGCGATCCCTGGTGTCGTGGTGGCTACTCGGTCGTGCCGCCTGGTGCGTCCGGACTGCGGGCGCGGTTCAGCACGGTGGTGGATGGGCGGATCGTCTTCGCGGGCGAGCACACGAGCGTGGAGCGGCCTTCGACGGTTCACGGTGCGATCGAGAGCGGATTGCGGGCAGCGGAGCAGATTCTGTCGTTGCGGACGACGCTCACCCTCGGTTCATGAGGGTGCGCCGGCGTGGCTAGCGGCGTCGCTCACTGCTCGCTGCGATGCTCCAGCCACGCCGGGAGATCGGCGATGGAGTCGAGGAGGACGTCGGGCTGACCCTGTTCGAGATCTCGTTCACGAAAACGGCCGGTCCGGACGAGGATACCGGTCATCCCGAGTTCGCGAGCGGGCAGGATGTCGGCGGTGAGACTATCGCCGACCATCGCAACGCGCTCGGGTGGCAGGCCGAGCCGGGTCAGTCCGGCCTGGAAGAAGTCGGGCGACGGCTTGCCGACGAGGTGCGGCTGTCGCCCGACTGCTGCTTCGATGCCGAGCAAGAACGCGCCGGTGTCGAGTGCCGGGCCATCGCGCCGCTCCCAGACCAGGTTGCGGTGCATGGCGATGAACGCCGCGCCGCGCAGGAGGAGGCGGAAGGCACGGTTGACCCGGTCGTAGCTATAGGCTGGACCGGCACCACCGAAGACGACGACTCGCGCGGAATCGTCCTCGACCAGTGGGATGCCGGCGAATTCCTCACGGACATCGCCGTCCACGAGTAGGAAAGTGGGCTGGTTCGGGTAGTGCGTGCGCAGGTAGGCAGCGGTCGCTGCGCCAGCGGTGACGATGTCGTCGTCAGCGACGGGAAAACCGAGGTCGCGGAGCAGCTGCCCGAGCTGGCGTCGGGTACGGATCGTCGTATTGGTGAGCAAGACGAAGGGGATACCGCGGGTACGGAGCGCCTGCAGTGCCTGGGCTGCTCCGGGGAGGGGATCGCCGTCGATATGGAGCACACCATCGACGTCGATGAGTAGACCGGCGATGTCGCGGCGAGACATATCCAGCCTCCGGTTTCCGGCTGATCGGCCAGCAACCGACGAGCGGCCACGCTGGAGAGTGTACTGCGAACTAGCCACTCGGCAGGGTGAAACGGGACATGCGTTCTTGTGTACGAAACGAAGTCACGGGTGGAGCGGCGTGCTCTCTCACAGCTCCACCCGTCGTGTCGCAGTTCGGCGCCCTGTGCTCTACCGATCGCTGACGAGGACGACCGGGGGTGCGCTCTCCGTGGTGGTGCGAAGAAGCTCCGATTCGTTGGCGTTGGCGATCGCGTCCGTCCGAGAGAGCCGGAAGCGGGACAGTGCCTGCGCGAGTTCGCTGGCGAACTCGACCAGGCGGTCGGCAGCGAGGGCGACCTCCTGGACGCGCGCTGCCATCTCGTCGGCCGCTGTGGACACCGTCCGGGCAGCCAGAGCGTGATTCTGTGCGATCATCGCGACATGGTGGACGGTCTCACGGGCGCGGGTGGCGGTTGCGTCGAGTTGGCTCGCCGCGGCGGCGTGGTCTTCCGCGATAGCGGCGGTACTCTCGAGTGCCTCGCGGAGCTTGGTACTCTGCTCTGTACTCGCCGCCAGTGCGCGCAGCAGTTGTTGGTTCGCGGTCGCGATGGCACCGGCACCACGCTGGATGGTCTGGAACGCGGCAGCAACGTCCTGGGCGTGCTGCGCCAATCGTTCGACCGCAGTGGCACTTTCGTTCATGGCATCGACTGTCTCTTCGACCGTCCGCTGGATATCGGCCACCATCCGCCCGATCTCGTCGGTCGAGCGTGATGAGCGCTCGGCCAGCTTGCGCACCTCTTCGGCGACGACCGCAAACCCCTTACCCGCTTCGCCGGCGCGTGCCGCTTCGATCGCCGCGTTGAGTGCGAGGAGGTTCGTCTGCTCGGAAATCTCCTGGATCACCTGAACGATCTGCCCGATCTGGCGGGAACGGTCACCGAGTAGACTGACGGTGCGTGTCGTCTGCTCGACGTGCGAGCGAACCGCGTGCATAGCGGAGAGCGTCTCGGTGATCGTTCGGCTGCCGTCTTCGGCCTGAGATGCATTGTCGTTCGCCTTCGCATTGACGTGCTGCGCGAGTTCCTCGATTTCATGGATATGAGTCGCAAACGCTTGTGCCATACCAGCGGCTTCCTGCAGTGCACGACCTTGCTCGGCGGCGGCGCGTGCCACGGCTGAAACAGTCCGTTGCATGTTTTCGATAGCGTGGAGGACCTCCTCGACGGCCGTGGTCTGTTCGGTGGACCCTCGCGCCACGTCGCTGATCGCGCCGGTAACGGCGCTGATGCCGCGGTTGAGGTCGGCAGCGAGAGCCCGAGCGTTTTCGCCCGCCGCGTGCACGCGTTCCGTACTCGCATGGACTTGCCCGACGAGTTCTTCGAGCCCGGAGCGGGCACGCGAGAACGATGCGGCAACCTCGTGCAGTCGCGCCAGAATCCGGTCGAATGCACTGGCGGTCCGTGCCAGCTCGTCCCTGCCGGTGAGTCCGACCGGAGCGGTCTCGATCGTCACGCTGGCCGTGAGATCGCCTTCGGCCATGCGCCCGAGGGCGGAGACCAGGCGCGGGAGTTCGTCGTCAGCGACATGCTCGGCCGATCGCGCGAGAGTGCGGAGTGTCACGAGAATCGGACGGACGAGAGCGGTTCCAAGCGCCACCGCACCGAGCGCGACGACTGTCGCGGCCGCGACGATCCACTGAATGGTCGCCAGGCTGGTGGTCGATTCCGCCGACAGACGGTCGGTCTCGGTACGGATGTTGTCTTCCAGCGCAGTGACAGCCGAAAGGAGGGTGGCGAAGCGCGGTTCAGCGCGCTGCGTGAGTGCGAATTCGGCATCGACGATGGCGCGCTGGCGGCTGAGTTCGAGCGTTCGGCTCGCTTCAGTCCAATAATCCGACCAGGCAGCGTCGAGCTGCGCGATGTGCTCGCGCTGCCCTGTGCTCAGGGAGCGCTGACGGAGCGTCTCGAGGGCACTGCCGATTTCCTGGGCGCGTGCCGTGATCTGCTGGTCGAGGGTGGCCTTGGTATCGTCATCGAGTGCCGCGTTGTGCGCCACGATGCTCCCGCGGAGATCGACCATGGCGCGAGACGCCCGCGAGACGAGAGCGAGGGTTTCGAGATTCTGCTGCAGGCGTTCGGTGCGCTGGCGAGCCTGAGCTGCTGCGATCCAGCTGACTGTACCAGCTGCGAGCACGATCAGCGCGAGACCGAGCAGGAGTCCGGAAATGCGCTGGCGAACCGAAAGTGACATGTCCCCTCCCTTCCACGCGAGTAGCTCGTGGGGTGACATCCGCACCCCATCGGTGAAGGCTCGGCTGAAACCAGCGCTGGCTCGCTAGCCATTCAGGGCTAAACCCTCGTCCATCGGTACCGACAGTGGTGCTACCTGTTCGGGGTACTGGGAGAGACGAGTGAGGAGCGAGCGGGATGGATCTGACCTGGTGGTCGCTCGCGCTGGGAGCCGCGGTCGCCTGGGGAAGCGCCGATTTCCTCGCTGGTCTCGCGGCGCAGCGGGCGCGGTTCATCGCTGTGGTATTCGGCGTCCAGTCGGTCGGCCTGCTCGTCGTGCTGCCGTTCTGGATGCTGTACGACCGAACCTGGCGGATCGACGAGTACATGGTCGCAGCGGGGCTGGCGATGGTGTGCGGGTTGAGCGCGCTCTACCGGGGGTTGGCGCGTGGGCCGGTGCGTATCGTGGCACCGGTGAGCGCGCTCGGCGCGGGCATCCCTGTCCTCTACGGGGCACTGACCGGCGAGGACCTCTCGCTGCTGCGAGCCGCCGGTGCCGTTTTGGCACTGCTAGGGATCGTCACCGTCACGGCGGGAGAAAGCGCAGCGGAGGGCGGGACGAGGCCGGGCGCCGTCGCTGCGGTGCTGCACGGAGCCGGCGCAGCGCTCGGCCTGGGCGCGGCGGTCGTGCTGCTCGGACTCGGCGGGCCGGCGGCACCGTTCGCGTCGGTCGGTACCGTGCGCTTGACCGCCGCAGCGTTCGCCGGCGCGGCACTCGTGCTCGGTGCGAGGAGCGAGCGGTGCACGAAAGATGTCGTCGCACCGCGAGCCCTCGGTCTCGTCCTGCGTGCTGGCGTACTCGATTGCGCTGCGAACATCGCCTTCGTGCTGGCAGCGCAGCGCGGCGCGGTCGGACTCAGCGGGCTCCTGGCCTCACTCTATCCTGCCGTCACGGTGGTGCTGGGTGTCCTAGTGCTCGGTGAACGGCTCACGCGCTGGCAGGTCGGCGGGCTCGGCCTCGTCTTCGCTGGTGTCATGCTGCTGCGGTTCTGAGGGGCGCCGTGCGCCGCCTGACGGAGGCTCCTTGGATGCCTTCCCCGAGCCGTCCGGCGGAGCCACGCTCAGCGGCAGGCGGGCTGTCGCGCGATAGGGATTGACGACCGGCGATTGCTCGGCTAAATTGACTCGTAAATCATCCAGGTCAGACAAGCGGGAGAGCACGTCAGCGGATCGGAACGCAGGCCGTGGTCGTGCCGGCCCTGTAACGTGAGGAGGAGCGCGATGAAGACGACGCGCCGACGTCTGCTCGGGTTGACGCTCGCTGCGACGGGCGCACTCCTGGCCAGTTGCGGTGGTGGGACGGCGAGTCCGACGCCGGAGGCGGCGACCGCTCCTGCCGCCAGTCCGACGCCGACAGCACAACCAGCTCCGACGCCGACGCCAGCTGCGACCGCCGCGGGCGCAACCACACCGGCTCGTAGTGCCGACCGGCGATCGATCAAGGTCGGGCTGCTCGTGCAGCTCACGGGTGTGTACGCGGCACTGGGAGAGGAGCACGTACGGGCGACACAGCTGCTCCTGGACTGGCGCGGCGGGACGCTCGGCGGCTTCCCGATCGAGCTGATCGTCGAGGACGAGGGGCAAGCGGTCGAGGACGGTCTCAACAAGGCGCTCAAGCTGGTGCAGCGTGACCAGGTCGATATCCTCGCCGGTATCCTCAAGTCGACCGTGCTCTACGCAGTGCGCGACTTCGTGCACGAGGCAGGCATCCCGCTCATCGGAACGACAGCTGGGCCGCACCGGCTCATCTTCGATCCGCAACTCAAGAGCCCATACTTCTGGCGCACCTCCTACGCGAACGGTCAGCTCAACTATCCGATGGGTGACTATGCGTACTCGACGCTGGGCTACCGGCGTGTCGTCGTACTGGCAACGGATCATGCGGGTGGCCGGGAACACGCGTCCGGGTTCATGAAACGCTTCCGCGAATTGGGTGGCGAGATCGTCGGGGAACTCTACGCGCCGCTGGACACAGTGGACTTCGCGCCCTATTTCCAGCAGCTCGGTGGCTACTCGGCTGATGCGGTGTGGGCCTGGTTCGCGGGAGCCGACGCGTTGCGCTTCGTGACGCAATGGGAAGACTTCGGGCTCAAGGGGCAGATCCCGCTGATCGGCTCGGGGTGGGTCACGGACGAGCCGGTTCTCCCGGAGATGGGCGAGGCAGCGGAGGGGATCGTCACCTCGTTCCACTACTCGCCGTTCGTGCAGACGGTCGAGATGCAGAACTTCGTCTCGGCCTACCGCCAACAGTACGATGCCTGGCCTGGTGTGACGGCGTACAACGGGTACATCTTCGCGCGGGTACTGGAGGAAGCGCTGTCCCGCCTCTCGGGTGACTATTCGCGCGACGCGTTCCTCGATGCGCTCCGGGCGATCGACTTCCAAGGCCCGACCGGCCGCTATCGCATCGATCCGGAGACGCAAGGGCCGATCCTGACGGTCTTCATCCGACGGGTCGAACGAGTGCAGAACGAGTTCGGTAACCGCGTCATCGCCTCGTTCCCGGACGTGCCGGACCGCGTGGCACAGACGTCTTGAGTTACGTCGTCACCTCGCGATGAATCGACTGGCCGTGCCGAGCGGCGGACGATGGGTACTCAGCTCGTTCGTCGCGTTGCGTCATCATCGTAAGTCAACCGGGATGGGCGTCGTGGTTCGTTCCACCGCGTGCTCGTCATTCCTGACGATCCGGAACGCCTGGTTCCGGGTCACCAGCTCGTCATGAGACGAGCCGAGCCGTCGCTCCAGCAGGAGGCCTTCGCCGCGGCGGGCGACGCGTCCGCGGAACGCGGGTAGCAGCGAGCACCGCTTGCGCGTTGCCGCGACGTGCGGTAGCAAAGGGAGGGTCACTGGCCAGGACTGGCGCTGCACGGAGAGCGAAGGGTAGGTTGTGATGGAACGGGTCGGGTTCATCGGGTTGGGGATCATGGGACAACCGATGGCGCGCAACCTCCTGCGCGCCGGGTTTCCCCTCACGGTCTACACGCGGGACCGGCGGAAGATCGAGGCGTTCGTCGAGGAGGGGGCGCAAGGGGCCCACTCGCCACGGGAGGTGGCCGAGAAGAGTACGGTGGTCATCACCATGCTGCCGGACTCACCGGAAGTCGAAGAGGTCGCTCTCGGACCGAACGGGGTGATCGAGGGGATCCAAGCGGGGAGCCTCTTCATCGACATGTCGACGATCGATCCCTCGGTGGCACGCAAGCTGCACGCGGCGTTCGCCGAGCGAGGGGTCGAGGCGCTCGACGCACCGGTGTCCGGCGGGCAGATCGGCGCCGAGCAGGGAACGCTTTCGATCATGGTCGGTGGCTCGGAGCAGGCGTTCCAGCGGGCGTTGCCCATTTTTCAAGCGATGGGGAAGAACATCGTGCACGTCGGCGGCCCGGGCGCGGGCCAGGTGACGAAGGCCTGCAACCAGGTGGTCGTGGCGCTGACGATCCAGGCGGTCGCCGAGGCGCTCCTGCTCGCCGAGAAGGCCGGAGTCGATCCAGCGCGGGTGCGGCAGGCCTTGCTCGGTGGGTTCGCCCAGAGCCGGGTCCTCGAAGTCCACGGCCAGCGGATGCTGGAGCGTTCGTTTGCGCCGGGCTTCCGGGCCCGCTTGCACCGCAAGGACCTGCGAATCGCGCAGAACCTCGCGCGCGAGCGATCGGTGCCGCTCTTGGCGACACAACAGGTGGCCGCCCTCTTCGACAGCATGCTGGCCCGGGGGCTGGGCGAGCATGACCACTCGGCGCTGGCGCTGGTCTACCGTGTCCTGGCGGGGGAGACGGAGTCCGTTGCCTGAATACGGTCGTCCGCACGCGGCTCTGCGGGACGAGCGCTGGAGCTGACCAGCGCCGGCTACGGATCGCAGGGGGTGGAGAAACAGGACGTGCGGTGACGGTGCGAACCGTCTTGCCTGCGTCGCGAGCTGCGTGGGCGCGGGCAAGGCCAATCCTGTCCGAGTCGAGGAAGGAATCGTTTCGGCTTGCTCACCGAGGTACCCAGCCGGTCCGGACGGTGCCTGAGCCTTCCGTGCTCGAGCCACCTGCTGGCGAGTGCGGACCAGGTCGCCAGCGCCGACAGCAGCGGACGGACCGCTTTCCATTCTGGGGCATTCGACGGAATGCATCGTGGATACTCTGAGACCGGGAGGTACGCACACACCTTCCGGTGCGGCTCCGGTTGCGGGGAATCCGTGCCGTCAGTCGGCAGTATCGTGACCGTCACTGGTCGACGGTGACGGAGCGCTCGACTCGCTCGATGCCGATGAGCGTTGTCGTGCGAACTGGTCGGACAACTGGATATCGAGCGCTATCGGATCCTCGAGCAGGAGTTTCGCTGCTGACGCTTTGGTGGATCGGGCGCGTGCCCAGACCTGCAAGAGGTCGCACCCCAGAGCAGCGAGACGCTCGACGATGTCCGGGTGCGTCCACAATCCGGAAGGCTGATCCGGTTGTCCGAGCCAGTCGGGAAGATCGCTTCCGGCGAACAGTTCCCGCGTTGCTCGAGCCACGACGGCTCCGAGGGGAATGCGATCCTTCGCGAGGGTCGGTGGGTGTTCCTTTTCGACGACGGACCACACGGCAGTGACGAGGGCTGACTTGACCAACAGCGAAGCCCAGGCGGCTGTGCCAGCGAGTTCGGCCGCTGCTCGGTCGGCGAGCAGTTCTCGCTCGAACATCCTGGCTTGCTGCCAGAAGGCGAAGCGTGTGAGCCCGAACCGCACCAGCGGTCGGAGTACCGTGCAGATCGGATCGGGGAGGCGCACGGTGACGGTCGCGACGACCAGCAGCGCTGTACCGATGCAGTCAGTGAAAAGCTTTTCGAGTCGCTTGGGTCGCGTGTCCTGGCGACGGAAGTGGTCGAGTTCGTGGGCGATGAGCGCCCGTAACTCGTCCTCGTCGAGGAGATAGAGCAGGACCAGCGAGAGCCCGAGCGTCCGCCCGGTGACTGTCGTGTCGACCAGGCGAACCGGGGATTCGGTCCCAAAACTCAACGGACTGAGCGCGATGAGCACGTTGTCCGGCGGCGTGGTGCCCAACCGGCGGGCGACCTCGTCGACGAGTGCCCAGAGGGCCGGTGCCTGGGTACGGGTTACCGCTCGAGCACTGCCGATTTCGTCAGGTAGACCTGCGCGCGTCGGTGCGGACGTCATCGTGCGGACGTCATCGTGCGGTGTTCCTTCACGCTCTCTCTCCGGTCTGACGCTCGGACGCTGACGCTGATGACGCTCCCCTCGGTCTGCGAGAGGGGGCCAACAGGCCGGGCGGCTCGGTGCACGAGGTCGTTGCCGTATGGTACGTTCGCTCCTGACCTCTCGCAAGTATGGTAGCTGCCTCCACATCGCATGCGCACAGTGATCCTCGCTGCGCACCGTGCCCGGGGACGGGAATGCCGGGACCGTGCCCCGCAGTTGCAGCAGGTGCGGTTCGGGACAGTTGCTGGTTCGGTGCGAACGCGTACCGATCGAGCGGCTGGCGATCGGTGCAGTAGCTCGAGTATCGCCCGCTGGTCACTTTTGCGCGCTCCTACCTGTGGTGGCCCCTCGTGTACCCTGGCGGACGACGCGGAGCAGCTGCGAGAGCCGCGCGATCAGGCTGGTGAGGTCGCGGTCGATCGCATCGACCGGACCGACGAGTGCGGCTGCTGGCACCGCGGCCGGTACGGTCGCGCGCCAGGCCTGCGCGAGGTCGACGCCGAGCGCGTCCAGCCGCGTGTGGAGCGGCGGGTGGGTATCGACCGGATGCGCTGTCCGCTCGCGAGCGAGCCAGTCCGGCGGCTGGGGTGTCTGCATCGCCTGCGCGGCCAGCCAGGCGACCGCCGCACCGGCCGGTGGTGGGTCGGCTGCGCCGTTCTCCACCGCGCGCTCGAGGTAGAGCGACCAGGCCGGAACCGCGACCGCGACCTTGAGGAGTGCCGTCGCGAAATGGAGCGCTCCCGCCACGCGCGCTGCCACACCGTCAGCAGCGAACTCGCGCTCGCGGGAATGCGCAGCGGTCGCGAGCGTGAACCGCTCGACCGTGAAGCTGAAGATCGGCAGCAGCGGAAGGACCGCGACGGCGCGAGCGTCGCGGTCGAGGGTCGCGCGCAGGGTCTCGAGCGCCTCGGCAGCGGCGCGGAGTGCCGGCGCGTATTCCCGCGAGTAGCGGGTGTCTTCACCGTGGAAATGCGCCAGCTCGTGCGCGACGACGGCTCGCAGCTCGCGCTCGTCCCAGAGATGGAGGAGTGGCAGCGAGAGGCAGAGCGTGCGGCCCGTCACTCGCTGGTTCGGCAAGATGACCGGCACCTCGATCGCGTAGCAGTTGGGCTCGAGTGTGAGGACGAGGTTGTCCGGGGGCGCGGTGCCGACGGTGCGCGCGACCTCGTCGACCAGTCGCCAGAGCGTGGGCGCCTGCTCCCGGGTCAACGACACGGCGATCTCCTGGTGCTCGAGCGGCTTGCCCCAGGCGAGAGCAGTCGCTGCCGTCCGCAAGGCCGCGTAGCCGCCCAACAGGAGGATGCCGAGAAGGAAACCGACCCAAATGCGCTCGACAAAGACGGCCATCAGGAGCGCGAGGCTGCCAGTGACCAGCACCGAGAGCGCGAGGCCGAGCAGGGCGGCACCGATACCGGTCGCGCGCACAGCCTGCCGGAAGAGCGCTGGGAGACGCTCGCGCGACTGCCGCGCCTGGCTGGCTCGGTGGGCGACGAAGCCGAGCAAACCCAGGCCGAGGAGACCGGTCAGGATCCCACCGGTCTGGAGCCAGCCGGCGGCTGCGAAGTAGGCGCACAGCGTGTGGTCACGCGCCGCTGGCAGCTGGCAGAGGGACTCCAAGCGGAGCTGGTCACGAAGTGCATTGGCCCGGAACGCGCCGAGTTCGTTCTGTGCCGTAGCGAAGAGGCGAGCGTTCAGCTCGCTCCGGACACAGGTACCGCTCAACCAGACCAACGCTGGCAGCAAGAGGACGACCAGGACGAGCCCGAGGTGACTCCGGTTCTGCGGTTGTTCCACCATCTGCCCTCTCCTCACCGAACCCAAGAACGAAGCGCTCGCCTGCAGTCTCGCTGACCGGCGGGAATCCTGGTATTCCCGTCGAGCGGGTGGGTGGAGGACAGGACGCCGGTCTCCCCGTGCTCGCTCGGCCAGTCGGCGGTCAGTCTCCCGCCCGGCAGGTGCGGCGGCTGACCAGCCGGCCGGCGATTTCCAGGGCGAGCCAGACGGTCGAGAAGAACGGAATCAAGGGGAGGCCGGGTGTGGGCCGCAGCGCGACGACGAGAAAGGCGAGGGCGATGCCGATCACCGTCGGAGCGGTGCCGGTGAGGAACGAGCGCCGACGCCGGCGTGCCTGGGCAGCGAGCGCGGCGGCGAGGAGCAGGTCGAGTGCCCCGAGCACGAAGTGCTGCCCGTGCGGCAAGAGGAGCACGACATTGCCGAAGAAGAACGGTGCAGGCAGCTGTGCCGGGCTCGCTGTGGTGGGAGCGGGCAGCAGGAAGAGCCCGCTGTCGATCACCGACAGGGTGGCCAGGACGAGTCCCAGCGGTGCGGGGCGTGCTGGAAGCAGCGAGGCGAGCAGGCTGCCCCCGGACAGCGCGAAGAGAAGGACGACTCCGTCCGTCCACGGATAGAGGCGGACTTCGAAGAGCGCGCCGGTTACGAGCGCGAGCAGGCTGACGGCCGTCCCCGCGACGAACCAGCGACGCGCGTACCGGGTGGCGAACCAGCCGGCCGTCGCTGTACCGGCCAGGAGCGTCGCATCGAAGCCGAACTCAGCCAGGCGGAACACCGGTCGCCTCGCACATGGTGTGCTGCCCTTGTCGTCAGTGCGGTACCGACCGCCTAGCGACAGGGACGAGTGTAGCGGGGCACACGACGGCTGGCGACCCCGGCCTAGCCAGCGCATGCCGCTCGGGGATGCACTCGTGCAGTTGCTCCTGCCGTTGGATCCGGTCAGCCGCCTCGCTGTCCAGAGGACAACTGGTCGGATCCTTGACGGAGCAGCATAGCAATGCTATGCCGGTGGCGTATGTAAGTACTAACTAACCCACAAGGAGGTGTCCCCATGGGGATCCCGCGGAATCTCGGTCTCGTAGCGCTTCTGGTCGGCCTCGTCTTGCTCGTCGTCGGGTCAGTCGTCCTGGCCGTCGTGCGGGACTGGGGCCAGTGGCTCCGTGACTATCCGCAGCAGGCACAGGCTCAGCCGATCCCTGAACAAGCGCGCCCTGTCGCTCAGGTCATGTTGGGATTCGTCTTGGGGCCGCTTCTCGAACAGGTCGGCGGCTGGATCCGTTCGGTGGGATACTTCGTTGGCACGGTGATTGTGCTTCTTTCCCTGTTCCCACTCGGGAGCGGCTTGGCCATACTTGCTGGTCGACGGAGGGGATAAGCATCGTTGGCGGACGAGGCCAAGGACACCCGGGCGCGGCTGGTCGACACGGCGATCCGAGCGCTCGCGCGCTTCGGGCTACGAGGCGCGACGACCAGGCGGATCGCTGCCGACGCGGGGGTGGCGGAACTGACACTGTTCCGCCACTTTCGCTCGAAGCAGGAGCTTCTCGCGACAGCGATCGCGGAGTTCCGTCCGCCGATCAGGGTACCGGAGCCGACAGACGACGTCGCTGCTGACCTGCGGGCTTTGCTCACCGCCTACGTGACCTTGACGGACGAGCAGCAGGAACTCATTCTCGGCCTGTTCGCCGAGCTGCTCCGTCACCCGGAGCTCTTGCCGGAACGCCCGCCACCGGGGATGAGCAGCGTCATGGGCGAGGTCGTGCAGCTCTTCCGCCATCATCAGGCGACCGGACGGTTGTGGCGAGAGGAGCCGCCGGAAGAACTGGCACTCGCCTTCGTCGGCCCGCTGATGGCGCGCTTTCTCCTCCGCAGCGTGCTGGGCGTCGTGTTCCCGCTGGATCCGGAGGCCTACGTGCGTGGTTTCCTGGCCGGGCGAGGTGCAGACCGCGGGCAGGGCGAGCGGTGAGGAACTCCGGCGGGGCGCACACCCGGGCGTTCAGCCGGGACGTTCCGCCAGGAGTGCTCGCAGGCGCGCGATGAGCTCCGCTGCCCGGGACCGCGCCCGCTGTGCGGAGACGGGGCCTTCACGCATGCCGCAGTGGGCCAGGTCGTTGCGGAGCTGGCCAATCTGGTCCCAGAGTTCGCCGATCTGCCGTTGCGGGAGCTGGGCGGACGGTGCGGATCGCGCTCGCAGCACGCGGGCGAATTCGTTGAGCGCGTCCTCTGCTTGGTTGCGCGCGTCCCGGCTTGTCCAGCGTGCCTGGAGTTCCGGATAGGCTCTCCAGAGATACCAGCTCACCAGCCATTCGCGGGCCATGGTGACGGCCTGGAGGACGAGTCCCTTGTTCAGGGCGTACTCGACGAGGGCCAGCTGCGCCCGTAGCTGCTCGGCGTCGAGTACCTTCGGCTCGGGATCGGCCAGTTCGGCGACCTCCTGCGCGATGTGATCGGCGAGAAGCACGAACGGTGGCGCCCAGCGCGCGAGTTCGTCGCGAGCTCCAGCCAGCTGCTGGCACAACTGGTGCGCGGCACGGAGCGCGTCCACCGGCCGGTTGAACCAGACGGCTTCGCTGAATTCCTCGAGCCTGCTGCCGAGGCTCTGGAGCCGCTTCGGAAGATCGGCTGCCCCGCGCCGGTAGGCGGCGGCATGCGTCTCGCGGAGACGCTGGGCCAGCAGCCGGCCGTCGCCGCTGCGCTGCAGCGCCTGGACACCGCTCAGCCAGTCGGCCAGGTCGACGAGCGGGGTCAGGTCGAAGACCGGTGCCTCGCCGCTCGCCGGATCGCGTGCCTCGTAGGCACCGTAGAGGATGCGCTCGAGCGTCACGCTCTGGAGGTGACGCAAGAGCAGCGCGGCGACCGCGGCGAAGAGCGGCAGCGAGCGGAAACCGTGGGTGACGTCGATGACCAGGCGTGATTCCGCTGGCACCGCTTGGGCCAGTCGTTCGAAGATCTGCCACAGTTCGGCCTGGCTCCGTCCCGGCGGGATCGGGACTGGCTGCACCCGGTCGCCGAGGTGGTCGCGGAGCGTCGCCCAGTGGGGGCCGCGCTCGGCTTCGGCAGTGAGGAGGACGAGCACCTGCTCGGGTTCGAGCCAGGTAGCGAGGGCCAGCGGGAAGAGGTGCGTGGTGGAGCGGCGCACCGCTCGCCCGTCGTCCCAGACGTAGGTGACCGGCCGGTAGTCGCCGGTGCCGAGGAACGTCACGATCCGCATCGCATCCCCCTCGCCAATCACAGGACGAGTGCCGGTACGCGGGAGCTTCCGACGACTGGTACGATCGCGCCATTGTGCCGGTGCTCGACGACCGAGTAGTATGTCAGCACGCACTCGCGCTGGCAAGTGGCTCCGTCCGCTGGAGGCGCCCGGCCGGGACGGATCGCCGGTACGGACGAGAGGTGGGAACGGATGCAGCCCTGGCGAGACCGGAACGGACGCGTCCTCCCGACACCGCTCCAGGATGACTCCTCTTGGTGGGAACTTTCGGGTGTGGCGCGCGAGGCGGTGCGGCTGGCCATGCGGACGGTCGCACACCCGGGCACGGCCCACGGGCTCGACGCGACGACCGAGGAGCGTCTCGCCCAGCGACTGATCCGGCCGCTGGCCCAGCGTCCTCGGCCGGAAGACCGGCTCGAGCGGCCGCCGGAGAGGCGTGCGGGTGGCGAGCGGGCTGGCGCGCTCGAGCGCCGCACGTCCAGCGACCGGAACACGACGGCCAGCGAGCGGGACGCCGGCCGTGCGCGCGCGGCAGCGCTCGCGGTTGTCGGGCATCCACCCGAGGTGCTCGCCAGGTTCGCTGAGGCCCTGCGGGCGTTCTGCTCGCTGGTCACGAGTCCGCTCGTCGTCGAGCGGGCAGCATCGGGCCGGCTGGAGATCCGTGCGGAGCCGGCCGCAGGCTCGCACCGTGCGCCCCTTTTGGTCGTGCAGGTCGTCGCCGTTGGGGTGGGGACGGGTCGCCTGCAGCAGCGGGTCGACCGCTGGCTGGGTACGGGGACGGAGCGGGTCTGGCTGCTCGATCCGGCTACTGGGGTGGTGACGGTGCACCGGGCGCGCCGGTCAAAGCACTGGTACAGCGTGCCCTGCCGGGTACCGCTCGATCCCTGGTGGCCGGACTGGGCGATCGACCTGACCGCGCTCTGCGACCGGCCAGCCGGACAGCTGCTCGTTCCGCTGGCGAGCGCGGGGGACGGGACGCTCAGGCTGCGTCGGTGAGCATGAGGAGCACGGTCGTCCCGTGCTCGCTTCCCTTGACGATGACGGTGAGCGCGGCATCACCGCGTTTGGCCGCGACCGAGCTCTTGGGCGACGGCTGGAGCGTCCAGCCGAGCTGCGGGAGCGCTGTCCGGTAGAAGTCGAGCACCTTGTCGGCCGGGTCGGGCGTCGCGAAGCTGACGGTGCCGCCGTTCTGCACCTGCGTCGCGAGCGGCGAGAGCTCGCCCGGCTCGGAACCGGGATACTTGGGCACCTGGTGCATCTCCCAGACCGGGATGAACTCGTAGGAACCGGTGGGTGGAGTGCTAGCGGCTGACTCGCTGGTCGTGCCGGGTGTCCCCGTCGCGACCGGCTCGCTGGCTCCTGCCTGGCCCGATCGCTGGCGGTTGCGGCATCCCGCGACCACGACGACGCTCCCGAACGCGAGCGCGAGGAATCGGCGGCGTCGCATCGTCTCCTCCCCTTCGCCTGGGCCGGCTGGCTGGCCGGCCAGTGCTCTATGGTAGCGTGCGGGCGAGGAGCGTGCACGGGCCGTGGGGCCGATGGGAGCAGCTGACAGACTACGACGCGTCGCTGGGGGTGACCTGGTCGACCGGCTCGCTGGCCTGACACCAGGCTTCGATCGGGACGGTGAGGTACGGTTCGGCCGGTGCCCGGAGGACACGCGCCAGCCGGCGTGCCTGCTCAAAGAGCGCGTCGCGGGCTGGCCGGCGTGTCCCGGCCAGCGCGAGCGGCTGCTCCCACCAGGCTTCCCAGGAGGCGAGGAAGAGTCGCAGGCCGTCGGGGGTCAGCCGGACACCCCGCTCCGGGTGCGGTGGAGCGAAGTGCTGGGGCTGGAGAATGCCGCGGGTCAAAAGGTCGAGGACGAGGGCGTCGACGACCGGCCGGAACTCCTCGATGAGGTCGAGGGCGAGCGAGGGACGGCCGGGGCGTAGCTGGTGGAGAAAGCCGACCTGGGGATCGAGGCCGACGGCGCGCAGGGCGCTCACCGCTCGCTAGGCGAGCAGCGTGTAACCGAGACTGAGGAGGGCATTGACCGGGTCGGGCGGCGGACGGCGCTGGCGACCGGCGAAGGGGAAGGCCTGCGGGAAGAGGGTCGCGAGCGCAGTGAAATAGGCGCCGCTGCCGCAGCCCTCGGCGGCGAGGAGCCCGCCGTGACCGCCGGCCCGGGCAGCGCGGGCGAGCGCGTCGCGGATCGCGTCGATGGCGCGGGGGATATCGGGATGGCGGTCGCGATACTGCATGAGGAGCACACCCTGGTTGCGGAGCTTCCCGCGGACGAAGCGACGGGCGAGGTCGAGAGCCAGCGCTTCGTCCCGGGCCGCCTCCAGCTGGCGGATCCGGAGTTCGGCTGAGCCTGCCTCCGGACCGACCAGACGACCGCGGTACTCCCCGTCGGCCGTGAGAAGCACCAGCTCGATGCCGCGCTCCAGCAACGTGGCGAGCGTGGGCGTGGTGACGTGAACGTTCCCGAACAGCAGGACGAGTTGCAGCCGCAGCAACGGGACGCGGGCAAGCGGCTCACCATCGCGCTCGACGACGAGCAGCTCGCGGCTCCGGCGGAGGACGGCTCCTTGCTCGACCACGTAGAGTGCCCGCATCGATCGTGTCCAGGCTGATTCTCTCGAAATGATACCGTCGACCGGATCGAAAAGGGTGTCGGTTGCAGGTACCGCGCAGTCTGTCTGACGCGATGGGCCGTACCGGACGCCGTCCTCCAGGCGGTCAGGAACGCCGGTGGGTGGGAGCGTGTGGGGCAGCCCAGGGGCGTTCCGACCAGAGTTGCAGGCAGCCTGTAGCGAAGAGCCACAGGCCGAACCAGACCAGATCGAGGCTCAGGAGGAGCGTGACGAAGCCGATCCGGCCCTGGCGTGCGGCAGAGAGTCCGAGGAGTGCCGCTTCGCTGGCACTCCCGCCGAGCAGCCCGGCCAGGATGAAGCCGAGGAGTTCGGCGCGGGCGAGGAAGCGGTTGATGCGGTCGGGCCAGCGTGCGATCGCGAGTAGCAGGACGACGAGCGTTCCAGCCAGGACCGCGACGACGAGCGCGAAGAGCGGTCGCGGGAGAGCGGAGCGCGCGAAAGCGAGTGCGCCGAGCAGCGGGAGGAAGGCCAGATAGAGGGCGAGAGCGGCTTTGGCCAACCAGGTATGCCAGGACACTGGTGTGTGCGGGCGAAAGTCGGAAGCGGACCATTCCGGCGGTGCGACGAGGAACTGGAGACCAGTACGGTGTACCCCGGCCAGGCGCGCCCACCACGAGAGGGGTGCGGCAGCGCTACCGAGCAGGATGTCCGTCCGGTCTGGCCAGCGGGTGAAGGAGCGGAGCGCCAGGGAATGGAAAAGCCAGACGAGTCCGGTGAGGAGGATAGCCAGGGCCAAGCTGGAGAGGACGTACCCCGCGAAGCGGAGAGCCCACGCTGCTCGCCGTCGCGCCGTCAGCGTGCCCCGTCTCGAGGGACCTCGCGGTGGACGGGCAGGGATTCGGCGCCGTCTCGTCGCCATGACCGTAGGCGTCCTCTCGCTGTCTCTCGGAGAGCTTACTAGGGTGCTCGGCGAGCGCCGACGCGACTCGCGCTCCTCGCGGAGGTCCCGAGCAGCCGAAGGGGATGCTGTCGAGCCGGACGCCGGCGGAGCGAGCGAACCCGGACAGGTTGGGGAACACGCGCGTTTTGTGTGCACACCGGCGTCGAGCACCGTGGCGGAAAGCCCAGATCCTGTACTGGCCAGGGGTACGTGGTGCAGGGGGAACTCGGCAAGGGAGCGGCACGAGAGAAGACGGGCGTCCGGTGTCGGGCCTGGCTCTAGGCGAGCCTGTGCCTGTGGCGAGGGCAACGCTCCGTACGGCCGCTGGGCGGAAGGAGCGGTCGACCCTCGCGGGCGAGGGTGTGTCCAGACCGTACCGGAACGAACGCCCGGCATCATGCCTGTCACCGACCTTGAGCCAGGAGCCAGCCGACCCTGACCGCGTGAATACTCGGAAGTCGTGGGGCTGCGTTCGATCAGACGCGAGATGGACCGACCGCAGGTACCGGAAGGTAGGCTGTCGTTGCAGGTCCCCGAAGGGGATCGAGCGTGTTGCGACGGCCAGGTCACACCGCCCCGGGTGCCACACTCCAGGGAACCCTGCCGGTGCAATCCCCTGCAGGGAATTGCACGCATTGTAACTCCCAACAGAAGCCTCGTCGACACTCGTGGCCGCTTGGGGTTGTCGCACTCCCTGTCAGAGCCGTGGGTGCGTTGCGACGATAATGATCTCGCGCTCGGCCGCAGCGCGCTCCAGCAGGATCGTATCAAGCATCCCCCGGCGAATGTAAAGCGCGGAATTGTGCCCACTGTGCTCTGGCAACGGTGCCGCCACATACAGGAACTAGAACAGGCGCGGTGCATTGACAGCCGGCATCCGCTCGAAAACACCAGGATCGCGAAGGGCGCCCATCCTATCAGTGAAGAAGGCGCGCGTCGAGAGCGCCGGCTGGCGAAGCGATCGCGGTCGAGCAACAGCATGGTAACGCCATGGCGCGCGAGATAGAGGCCAGTGGCGCTCCCAGTAATGCATGCCCCGACGATCGCGTCGTAGTCTGTCTACCGGCGCCATTGCTCTCCTCCTGCGCCGAGCTAGCCAGGCATTGCACCGACATCGGGCCCAAGGGCAGTGCACGCACGCGCGAGCTTAGCGCAGTTAATCATGATTGCCTTAAGGTTGGTTATGTCCGTGATCGTTGTACTTGCTGTCAAGTTCGAGGAGAACCGGCTCGCCGGCTGCTGGCACGGTGTTTTGGCTTCCCATCCCGCTGCTGCCGATAAACCCCTCGGCGTCAGTTCCGAGGTTCGGGATGATCCCACCGCCGACTACGGACCCCAGTCCGGTGAAGAGGTTGATCGCGCCGGGCACCATCCCATGTACTGTGGACGAACAGGGCCAGCAACTCACTGGTCTCTGGGTTTACCGCGTCGAACGTCTCACCGCTTTCGCTCAGAACCAACTGCACGCCAATGCAGCAGCCATACGTTTAGTTCGCAGTCTGCTGCACCATCACGTCTCTCCCTCGCTGTGAGCAGGTTCGCTGGCTTTGGCCGACTGGCGGAGAAACGCCTCGAGGAAGTCCTGTGCCCGCGCGACCACGCACTCGACGATCGCCTGCCCGAACTCCTCGCTGGCCTGCCGTGCATCGCCGAGCGCCCCGTTAGCCGTGATCTCCTCGAACGCCTGCGACATGCTCAAGTGATAGGTCTGCCAGGGGTCAACGAAAGGTATGAGCTGCGGGCGAAGCTCACCAGAGGTCAGTGCTTCCCGCCGCACCAGCTCCGGCGCCAGTGCCAGCGCAACCGACGTCTCGACCTCGCACGCATGTCCCCAGCGCGGGCTGCTTACTCCTCGCGCGATCACATCACTAGCCAGGGTGAAGTAGAAGAGATAGGCTGCCTGGACTCCCAGCTCGAAGCGTAGCTTGGTCATTAGCACCTCGAGCGCACCCTGATTGCCGGCATGGCCGTCGATGATGAAGAAGCGCCTGACGCCGTGGTGCTTCAAGCTGCGCACCAAATCCAGCACGACCGCAATGAACGTCTCCGGCGCTAGCGTAAGGGTGCCGGCAAAGCCAAGGTGGTGGTGGCTGACGCCAAAGGGCACCGGCGGCGCGACAATGGCTCGCGGGTACAGTCTCCGTGCCAGCAGGACCGCTAGTCGATGCGCGATCGCTGTATCGGTCTCCAGAGTCAGGTGCGGCCCGTGCTGCTCGGTCGCGCCAACGGGGACGAGCACTACCTCAGCCCTAGCCAGCGCAGCCGCGGCCTCCGGGGAGGTCATGCGAGCCAGCTCAACCTCAGTCATGCACCCCAGTCCTTTCTCCCAATTCACCATTCAGGGATCCGACGGCCTCCACGGTCAATTACAGTGCCGCGTGGCACAAATGCCCAGTTGCCCGCAGGTGCTCACTGTACTGCCCCACTCATGAGCCCACGCACCATGAAGCGCCAGACTGGAATCACAAGCACCAGCGTCGGCACGCTGCCGACCACGATACTGGCCATCATTAGGCCCCAGGCGACGTCGGGATTGGTTGAGAGCGTGCCCAATGTGACCGGCAGTGTGCGAGTCTTGGCGCTGGTACTAATCAACAGGCCGAAGAGAAATTCGGTGTAGGCCAGCATAAAGGTGAAAAGCCCAGTTCCCACCAAGCTCGGCAACGACAGCGGCAAGGTAATGTGCCTGAGTACCTGCAGCGGTGACGCACCCTCGACCTGCGCGGCCTCGTCGATCTCGGGAGGGATGGTCCGGAAGTAGAGCGTCAGAACCAAGACCGTGAACGGTAAGGTCAGGACCGTGTAGATTGTGATCAAGGCCCAGTGGGTGTTGAGTAGCCCCAGCCGCAGGACGATCGCGTAGTATGGAATGGCCAATGCCACCGTGGGGATAAGGCGGCTGATCAGGATGAAATTGAAGGTCGCCACGCGGCCGGGGAAGCGGAGCCGCGCGTACGCGTAGGCTGCTAAGCTCCCCAGCGTGAGGCTCAAAAACATCACCGCCGTGGCGATTAACATGCTATTGAGCATCGCGCGGGGAATGAGCCGGACCTCCTGCGAGATCATGCTGCGGAGCGCACCGCGCTCCAGGTAGGTCTGTGGGATCTCACCCGTGAAAATGTAGCGGTAATTCCCGAGGAACGGCGGGTTCGCAAACCAGCGCGGCGGGAAGGAGAGCAGATTACCCTCCGGGATCACGCTGCCGATGCCGACCAGCACGAAGGGGCCAAACCAGAACAGTGCCAGCAGTGCTGCACCAGCAGAGATCAACGCGCGTTGAGCAGGTGAGCGTCGTCTCATGCGCGCTCTCCCAGCAGTGCCTCCTTTGGCAGGGCACGGATGATTGCGACAATGAACGACGATGCGATCAGGGCGATCACCACTGCCAGAGCGGCGCCGTTGCCGAAATTCAGCATCTTGAAGGTTTCAGCCCAGATGTAGTAGGTCAAAAGGCTTGTTGCCGTGCCGGGGCCACCACCGGTCATAGTGTAGGTGATGTCGAAGATGTTCAGCACCATCAGGATCTCGTACAGAGTCACGATGACAAGCATCGGCCGGATGCCCGGAAGCGTGACGGCCCAAAATCGTGCCACGGCGCTCGCCCCGTCGATCGCCGCCGCCTCGTAGAGCTCTTCGGGAATCGCCTGCAGTGCCGCCAGTAGTAGGATAGCGGCAAGCGGGAGCTGCGACCAGGTGAAGGCAACGATCACGGCGAAGCGTGCCAGCCAGGGTGTGGTCAGCCAGGGGATATAACTATCGATGACACCCAGAGAGAAGAGAGCGGCGTTGAGGGCGCCCCAGCTATCGAGGAACACCCACTTCCAGATGATGCCAACCACGCTGGCCGGGATGGCCCAAGGGAGGAGCATTCCGGCGCGCAGGAGGGTGTTACCGGGAAAGCGCTCGTTGAGCAGCAAGGCTACCAGCACCCCTAACACGACCAACACCGGCACGGTGATTACGCCGAAAATGAGCGTGGTGCGGGCCGCGTCAAGAAAATACGAGCTAGTGATTACGTTGCGAAAGTTATCAAGGCCGACGAACTGGCGTCCCAGGATCGGCGAGGAGAGGTGCACGCTCTCGTTGAGCGCGTACCAGAACGGGTAGATGGTGAAGGTGGCGATGAGCAAGAGGGCTGGTAGCGCCATCAGGAATCCCGAACGCGCGAGCCGCCAGCGGTATGACCACCGCTGCTCGACTGGAAGCATCTGTGCCTGACCTCGCGACGCCGTCGTGTTGCTCATGTAGCCCCCTAGGCTGCCGTCTCGCGGGTAGCGACTGGTCGGGTTACCCGGTTTAATCCGCTGACCAAGGCAGCTCCTCACTCACCGGATCTCAGAGTCCACCCTGTCCCTAGTGCCCGCTATCCGCCGTACTGCTGCTTGAGCTCTTCCCACTTCCGTGTCACCGACTCGAGTGCGTCGTCCACGCTCGTCTCGCCCGCAATGGCCCGGACGTACTCCCGACGGAAAAACTCGCTCCAGATGCCGTACCAGACAAATTGGCGGAGCGCCCTTGCCTTCTCAAGCTGTTGTTTCCAGACGTCGACATCGATCCACTGGGAGAAGGTCCGCTGCACGTCAGGATCGTCCATCAGCGGCTTCTGGCCAAAGCCGAGCCCTTTCTCGACTGCCCAGCGCTTGGCCACGTGGTACTCGCCATCGACCTCGCCGCCGAAGTACTGGATGAACTTGCCGCAGGCATCGATCACGTCCGGCCCACGGTCCACCGCCATTCGAGTCATGTTGTAGAACTTGGCGAACCCGTAACACTCGTGGGTCTCGCCCGGCATCAGTCCCAGCTTGAACTGCCCAGCCAGCGGCGAGCGCGCCTTGTTGTTAAGTTCGGCCAGATTGTAGTTAAACAAAACAGTGAAGGCGTGCTGGCCAGTATTCATCGCCTTGACCACATCGGTCTCATGCGGGACGTAAGTTAGGATCTTGTCTTTGTTGCGCGCCTCCACGATCCAGCGAAACTGCTGCGCAGCCGGACTGTTCGCGTCGCGGAACAGCAGATTGCCCTGCGCGTCAAAGAGGTCGCCGCCGCGTCCGAAGACCATACTGGCGAACGCTGAGGTCGTATTCGGCAAATCCTGAGCGATCTCGGCGATGAATGGGAACTCCATCCCACGCTGCTTTAGGAACTTGGCTTGCTCGGTGACCTCCTCCCAGGTCTCGGGCGGCTTGGTAATGCCCGCATCCTGTAGAACTTTTTCATTGTACATAAATGTTATTGTATCAGCATAGTACGGCAAACCATAAACTTTGCCCTGGTAGATCATGCTTTGCCAAGCAAATGAGAAGATCTTGTCCTCGTAGCTTTTGACCCAATCGAAGTAGTCCTCCAGCGGAACGACCCAGCCGGCTGCAGCAAACTCCGGCAGCCAGTCCTCGCCGTTGTAACAGACATCGGTGGGCGTCTTCGACTGGAACCGGTTCACCATTGTCTCATGGTAGGAATTCCAGGGGAAGTCGCTAAGGTTCACCGTAATACCAGGGTACTTCTCCTGGAAGCGCTTGATGTTATCCTGAATCGTCTCAACGCTGTAGCTCCAGACGACGAAGTTCAGCGTGACGCTTTGCGCGCTGGTGGCCGGCGTCCGTACCGCTGCAGGCGACGGTGCTGCCTGGGGCGTAGTGCCCCCCGGCGCGGCTGCCTCCTCTCGGGCACAGGCGGCAAGAAGCGGCATGAGGCCGGTTCCTGCTGCGACCAGTACTCCGCGGCGCAGCAGGTGACGCCGGCTCAATCGTGTGGATAGGATCGATGATCGACGACGAATGCTCATGGTCGGCCCCTCCTCTTCGGCCCTGATCCTCAATTTGGCCGAACTTCTCGCACTTCCGTCGTGAGCGAACTCCGGTGCTTTTCTCCCTTCTCTTCACACCTCCTCACGCAATAGGCGCTGTCGACTCGCGCACCAGCAGGCGCGGCTCAAGCATCCGTGTCTCTGCGGGCATCTGCGGCGCGGCGATCCGCTTGAGTAGCATCTCAACCGCGACCATCCCTGCTTCGACGATCGGCAGATCCACCGTGGTGAGCGCCGGCGTGGCGTAGTGGACGAAATCAGGGTTGCCGAACGCTACGAGTGAAAGGTCGTCTGGAACGCGCAGCCCGGCATCGCGGATCGCCCGCAGGGCACCAAGTGCCATGGCGTCGCCGCCGATGAATACGGCACTCGGCCGGTCGTGGTCGAGCAGCGCCCGCATGGCTCGGTAGCCACTTTCGAAGCTATAGTCGCCCTCGATTACCAACGCCGAGTCAACGGGCAGGCCGGCTTCGACCAGCGCGGCGAGATAGCCGGCGCGGCGATCCAAGCCAGTGAAGCGGTTGGCCGGCCCGGCGATGTGCGCGATGCGCCGGTGACCGAGCTCGACAAGATGGCGGGTCGCGAGATAGGCCCCGCGGAAGTTGTTGAGCATGACTTTGGGGATCGGGACTCCTTCCGGCAGCATGCGGTTGATCACGACGATCGGCACACCCTCTTCATGGGCTTGGAGCAGATGCTCGTTGGCGATGTCAATGAACGAGACGGAGAAGAGGATCAACCCATCGACTTGCTTACTCCGCATCAGCTCGACGGCTCGGCGTTCCGAGTCAGTGTCCGTGACGTTGGCGAGGAGGAGGCTGTACTGTGCCTGGCGGCAGGCTGCCTCGGCGCCCAGGATTACTGGTGGGTACAGCGCGTTGGTTAGCTCGCTGATGATCAGCCCGATCGTCGCTGTGCGACGGGTAGCTAGGCTGCGCGCAACGTGGTTGGGCTGATAGCCCAGCCGCTCGATAGCCTCGCGGATGCGCTCGCGGGTGGTGACGCTCATCTCTGAGTGGCGACCGTTGAGGTAGTTGGAAACCGTCGTAACTGAGACACCGGCCTCGCGGGCAACTTGCCGGATCGTAGCTCGGTTTACTCGCTCGCGCATTCTCTCTGAACCGTTTCACTAAACCGGTACAGATAGAATACCATTCATCGATCAGCCCTGTCAAGCTCGTCTGGCGGAAGTACCAAAAGCACCCGCGACGGGCTGTAGGCCGCATTGAGGAAGTTCGTCCGGAGGGCTACGATGGCCTCTGCCCCGTGTCCACATCATCCCTCGCTCCCTGTAGCACTGCGTCACTACCAAATTACTGCCTTCTCGACGGCCCCTTTCTCAATCAGCTCCCCCGGGCCTTGCCGTCCTCGGTATTGCCGATCCATGTCCGCTGGTTGACCAGATAGCGCGCCAATGCTTCCTCCTCTGGGCCCCCAAGTTCCGTCTCCATCGCTGCCAGCGCCTTCAACACCTACCCACACCTCCGTAGGGCACGGATGCCGCGCGCCATTTCAGCTGCCTCCGCCGCGTCTCCTTCCGTTGCCCACACCGTCTCCCGCGTGCGCTTGACAAGATGCCACACAGCTAAACGCCGGTAGGAATCTGGGGATAAGTGTCGTAACCCCCTAAAGGGATTGGGTGTGTTCCGACGCCCGCTCGCCCACCAGTCGTGCTCGAACACCGAACGCGGTACCGATGCCCCGTATCCCTGTAGCCACTTGTTACTGCGTGTACGTGTCGTTACGTTAGGAATGACATATCAGACCACGACCAGGTATGGGGGAACCACGTGCATGATCGTGCCGAGTAGACGATTCGCGACGGGCAGGCCCGCCTGCCTAGAGTCACTATCGACTCTGCTCGACTGGCGACGACCCATCCTGGCGATCGACGTGATGACTACGTTGTGGGCCGCGACACGCTGTACCCGATCGGCTGGACTGATTCAGTTTCATGGCACGGGCAAGCTATGGCGCTGGCTGTGCCTGACCGTGATGCGCTCGGCCTGGCCGAGGCCCATCGCAGCCTTGTGACCGACGCCAGCGAAGCGTGCGAACTCGGCCAAGGCGAGCAGCGCGGCCCGCACTGGGGGCTCGACCCCCTCGCTCCGGTACTCGCACCAGCCGAGGAAGCCGACGACCTTCCCCTGGCCGGTGTCGACCAGCCGCGTCTCGAGCCGGTAGGCGCCGATCCAGACGTCCCCGAACTCCCGCACGATCTCCGGCGCCAGGTGCACAGGTGCGAAGGTGTTCCAGCGCTCCGCCAGGCTGCCGAAGACGAGCTGCGGCAACGGGAGCGGCAGGTGGTGCGTCCCCTGGTGGAAGCTCACCGGCGAGCGGAAGCGCAGGCGGAGGCGCACCGAGTGGCGCTGGGTCGGCTCGAGCAGGGCAGCCAGCTCGTCGTACCCAGCGCGACCAGCCTGAGGGTGCTCGACCGGGTTGCCGAGGCGGAGGACGACCGGGCCGAGCTGGAAGGCAGCACCGGGCGCGAGCGCTTGCCTGACCAGCGGCTCGAGCGTGTCGTCGAGCAGGGTGAGGCGGAGGTGCAGCGGCGAACCGGCGCGCGCTGCCGTCTCGCGGCGGCCGGCACGGATCCCCTCCTCCAGGATCGTGACGGTGAAGGGGCGTGGTCCGGGAGCGTCGTGCAACTGGGTGGCAGTCGCCGGGTCGACCGCGGCGACTGCCCGCAGGAGTGCGGCATGGGCTGCCCGACCGAGGAAGGGCGGGAGCAGCGCATCGCGCTCGGGATAGAGCGGGTAGACGAGGGCGACCGGCATCGTCTCCTCCCGTCACATCTCGTGGCGTTCCTGTTCCCAGCTGGCCAGCAACTGGAGGAGGGCATCGCGCAGGCGCTCGGGCCAGCTGGCCTGCGCGCCGAGCTGCAGCCGGTGGGCGAGGTGCTCGATGTCCTGCATCGGGTCGGCGTTGGGCCCAGCGCGCTGCCGGTACAGCGCCAGGATATCGTCGCGACGGACACCGAGGAAGCCGTGGCCGACGAAGGTCTGGCTGCGGAACTGGGTGAGCCGGTTGAGCTGCTGCAGGATCTCGCGGTCGCGCCGCACGGCTGGCACGCTGGCGAGGAGAAAGTCGAGCAAAGGGCGCGTGATCCGCTCCGGGTTCAGGTTGCGCGCTGCCGCCTGGCGGTGCAGCTCGTGGCGCGCCTGCCACCAGCGGCGGAAGGCGGGAGTCGCTTCGCCGCTGGCGGTGTGCACCGGGGCGCCGAGCTGCTCCTCGACCAGCCAGCGGAGCATCATCTCGTGGAAGCGGTAGAGGCGGGCGAGGAAGTCCGCCTCGCGGCCCTGTTGCCAGACGAGCCGCAAATTGGCGACCATCTCGGCAAGCAGGGGCTCGCAGGCGCGGGGAATGGGCTCCTGGCCGCCCCGCTCGACGAGCGTGCGCTGGGCGGTGGCGAGTTCGGCCAGCTCCTCGAGGAACTGCTGAGCGATCGGCCGCGTGCGCGGGTCGCGGAGCGCCTGGCGCGCACTGGCCTGGGCTTCCTCGAAGTGGTAGGCGAGGCGATGGTCACCGGCCTGGGCCAGCTGCCAGACAGCCCGCGGGACGCCCGCTTGCTGCAGGAGCACGGCGGCGCGCCCGAACTCGCCGCGCTGGAGCTCGCGCCGGGCATCGGCCAGGAGCGCGCTCTGGACGAGCCAGCGGCGCACCTGCAGTTCCTGCGGCTGGCTACTGCCACGCGGCAGGTAGACGAAGCTGCAGCTGTTGCCGAACCGCTCGACCGCGTGGACGGTGAGGGCGAAGGTCATCGCCGGTGTTCCGGCAGTGAGGGAAACGAGGATCGGTCGGGGACTCGCCGACTGGGCGAGCTGGCGCAGCACGTCGCCCACTGCGCGGTACATCGCGTCGTAGTCGGCGGGGTTGCCACGGAGGTCGAAGAGCTCGACCGCGAGCTGGCAGCGTGCTCCGTAGCGTCGCTCCAGCCAGCGGCCGATCACGCGGGCGGCGAAGCAGGTGTCCTGTGGGTGCGGCGGCTGCTGGTCAGTCGCGAGGAGGACGACGTGGAGGAGCGGTCGTTGCGAGCGGGTGCGTGCGATCGCCCAGTCGAGGAGCGGGCGGAGCAGCGGGGCGTCCAGCCGGTCGAGGACGTCGTCCACCTGCGCCAGGAGCTGCTCGGTCGCGGTGCGGAACGAGGGAGCCGCCCCGGCCGGGTTGCGGACAGCCAGGTACTGGCCGTCGAGCGTGAGGTCGCTGTTGCCGATGCAGCAGACGAGCGTCGTCATCGTGACCGAGACCTCCCCACAGGTCATCGGGGGACGGACTATTCCAGCCTGCCGGCGATCACCGAAACCTTTCGTGGTTAGCCTACCGGTTTCTCCGCCAGCGACGCAAGCGGTCGCGCTCAGTGTGCGGCACGCTCGACCCGTTCGATCTCGTCCAGGAGTCGTCGTCGCCATGGTTCGGCCGGCAGGCTGGACGTATCGATACCGACGGCGCGCGCCAGCTGGTCGAGAAGCGTGAGCGGATCAGCCCTCGTGCCAGCCGCAGCGAGTTTCTGCTCGAGCGCGACGGCGGAGACGGGCGCGAAGCCGTGGCCGACGATGCTCGCGTTGCGCAGTTGGGTGAGCGTTGCGATGGTGGTGCTCGCTGTGAGGAGCTCGCGGACAGTCGCTTTCTGCGCCAGGGTCGGATGCTGGAGCAGAGCGCGGAGCGCGTGGCGATCGGGTGGCCGGTCGGGGTCAATCCGGTGTCGTTCGGCGAGCGTGCGGAGGGTGACATCGTTGCGGAGGGCTTCCCGGTACCGTGGGAGGGCCAGCGCGCGCCCGTCGCTTCCGTACTCGACTCCGGTCGGAAGCGCGAGGAACTGCTCGACGGCCCAGCGGAGCGCGCCTTCTTCCAGCCGGAAGAGTCGGGCCAGGAAGTCCGCGTAGCGTCCCTGCTCCCAGGCGATGCGAGTGTCCTGCCAGACCTCGCGGAGGAGCAGCGGATAGACCTCGGGTACAGGTTCGCGCGCGGCGAGAGCGCGGGCGGCCGCTCGCTCCAGCTCAAGCAGCTCGGCCTGGGCCTGAGCCGCCAGCTGGCGCAGCTGGCCGGTCGAGGTGGCGATGACCTCGTCGACCAGGGAGAGCGCAGCGGAGAAGTCGAAGGCCAGCCGCTGGGCCAGCGCGCCGGTGAACGTGATGAGCGGGCGGGGAGCCTGCGCCTGCTCGAGGAACATGACAGCGAGTGCTGGTTCCCAGCGGAGCAAGGCGGTACGGGCGTCGCGGAAAAGCTGGAGACGACGGAGCTCGGGCAGGAGCGCGAAGGGGAGTGGCCGCTCGGCGCCCAGTGGAACGACGATTACCTGGGTCGTCTCAGGCAAAGCAGGCTCGAGTCCGACGAGCAGGCCGAACAACAGCGCGGGCGTGCCGCTCGTCGCGTTGACGACGACGTCGTGACCAGGCTCGATGCGCGGGAGCGCTCGGTGCATCACCAGGTCGCGAAAAAAGCGTAGCGTCTCGTCGAATGCCGCAGGGTTGCCGCTGAACTCCCAGATCTTGATCGCCAAACCGCCGTACTGCCCGCGTTGTCGCTCCAGCCAGCCGCGGACCAGTTCGGCGAGCGGCGCGGTATCGGTCTCGGCGAAGCGCGGGTCGGTCTGGTTGGTGGCGACGAGATAGAGGGCGAGGTGGAGGGCTCGGCGAGCCGCAGTATCGTCCGGGAGCCGGAGGCGCTGGCGGGCACGGTCGGCGAGCCAGTCGAGTACGACCGACAGGACGGGAAACGCGAGATGATCCCAGGTGGCGGGGTCGGCCTTTACCTGTTCGTGCAGCTCGCGGCAGGCGCTGCGGAAGCGGTCTCCCGGCAATCGCTGGCCGTCTCGCTCGAGGTCACGATGACCCAGTGTGCTGATCAGGAGGACGTGGTGTTGCGGCATGGGTATCCTCCTCCTCCGCGGTGAGGACGCGCAACCGGACCCAACCGAGCGGAAGACTGGGCTGGCCGTTCCGCTCGACCAAGCGACGCGTGCGTGGGAACGGAAACTTTGGCTGGCCGCGCCCGAGCCGGAGCTTCGAGACCAGCTTCTCGACAAACTCTTTGCCGTCCTCGACGTCGGAGAGTTCGAGGAGCGGGCCGATCGTCTTGGCGCGCCAGCCGGTCCCCCAGCCGAGCTGGAGGTAGGTCTCCGGCGTCGCGGCGCGGGCAGCCTCTCGGATCCGTTTTGCGAGCTCGCGGTAGAAGTGGGAGACCGGGCTCTGTGCCTCCTGCACGCGTCGCAACTCGACGGTCACCAGTCGCCAGGCGAACTCGCGGCAGGCGCGGAAGAGGTGTTCGAGACTGAGGTGCTCGCGGGCGTCGTCGGAAAGTCCCCGCTCGATGCCGAAGGGGCCGACGTCGAGGTCGAGCCGGAGCTGGAGTCTCGTCCCCTTGGGCAGTGCCTCGACCAGCCAGCGGTGCTTCGGGCTGACGAGCTCGAGTGCACCGTTCTTGACCCGGTAGATCCCGACTTGCTCGACGACGGTCGCGTCGGGTGGGAGCGGGGCGGAGTCGGCCGGCCGGACGGCGCGCAAGAGGTCGTGGTTGGGGTCGAACTTCTCGCTCTGCTGGAAGAGGCGCGTCTCGAGGGGGCGGGCGAACTGCTCGCGCCGAAGGTTTCCCGCGGAGAACTGGCCCAGCAGGGCCTGCCCGGCGGCAGTGTCGGCGAACCGCACCTTTCCCTCCTGCCTGGCGAGCCGGTGCAACTCGCGGCGGAGGAACGCATAGGCCAGCGCGGTGCGCAGCGCGCCCTTGAGGCTGCTGCCGGGCAGATAGGGGTTACCGCGTGCGTCGCGTTCGAAGGGGGGCAGGGTCCAGTGCTGCCGGGTCTGGCTGGCGACGTCCTCGCCGCGCGGACCGGGTAGGATCGCTCGGGCGTACTGGGGCCATTCGGCCGGGGCGATCAGGTTGTCGATGCGGGGATCCTCGCCGCGGAGGATCCGCTCCTCGGTCATCCGCTCGGCGATGAGGCGCTCGACGTCGATGAGGTAGAAGCGTCCCCGGTCGGTATCGGCGACCACGTCGTAGCCGCCGACGAGCGGTGGTCCGCCAGCACCGACGTGGAGCGGGGAAAGCACCTCGAGTTCGAGCTGGTAGGAGCGGAGTTCCAGGTGTGGGCGAGTGGACGCTGGTCGCGACATCGCGCTACTCCTTCGGTCCGACCGGAACGGCGAAGGCGAACCCATAGCGATAGACTGGATGCACGGTGCGCATGACCTCCGGTGTGACGTCGACGAGCTGGCCGCGGACGGTCGTGCCCGGTGGCTGGGCGACGAGCGAGCCTTCGCTGATCATGCGGAGCTCGCGGCGCCGGTAGCTCGATCCGTCGGGCGAGGCGATCCAGCCGCTGCGCAGGACGAGATCGTAACGGGCAAACGGGCCGAGGACTCCGGCCGCGAGTTCGTGCCGGGTGGGAGCGTAGAGGGAGAGCGTCACCAGGCCAACCGGCTGTTCCTGTTCCGGGACGTCGATCTCCTCGCCGGGCTCGAGAGTGAACTGGCCGTGGCCGGTCGAGCGCAAGCCGCCAAGTCCCAGCTGCCCGAGTTCAGCGAGCGCCGCCTCGACGAGCGCACGCCAGCTCGCGTCGCGCCATTCGACGAGGACGAAGAGACCGCTCTCCGTTCCGAAGCGGAGCCGGCCCGAGCGGAACACCTGCGAGGCACTGGTAACGCGGTCGATGGCGACGCGCGGGACGACGTCGCGGACCCAGAGCGGGATGCCGTCACGGGTGAAGCTGCGGGGAAGGGTACGGCGCTCGCTGGGGAGAAGCCAGGCTGCGACAGCGGGGAGGAAGGCCTCCGGCGTGAAGGCGTCGCCTGGCAGCTGGCCGCTGAGCCAGGCCTGGAACAGGCCGAAGGAGACCCAGCGGGTCTGGCGCAGCCGCTTGCGCGCGTCATCGGGCGGCGGACTGGGCAGTGCCAGCTGCGGTTTGGGCAGGAAGCGGACGGGGCCAGCGAACGGGAACGCGCTGGAGACGAGGAACGGCGGCTCGCCAGAGCGGAAGGGCGCGAGGAAGCGCTCCAGCTCGCTCTCTCCCCAACCGAGACGGACCACTGAGCAGAGCGCGCTGAAGAGCGTGTCCGAGTGGACGAACTCGGCCGTCTCCTCGATCCCGACACCCCGTTCGGCGACGTGGAGCGGTCCGCGGAAACGCAAGAGGTAGGTCGTCACCGTTGCCATCGGGTCATCCTGTCTGTCCCGCGAGACCGGCTGCCTCGCGCAACCAGGCGAGCACCTCCTCGCGTGCCGCGAGCAGCGCATCGACCGAGGCGAACGTCCGCTGGGGGAGCTGAGCTGCCGGCTGATCGTACTGCGCGCGCGGGCGGACGGTGAGCGTCAGGTTCTCGAAGCGGACTTTGCCGCTGCCGCGCGAGCCGTAGCTCCCCAGGTAGTCGTCCTCGAGGAGCGCGAGGGCGCGGACGACCGTCCAAAAACGGTCGACGTCGCGGGGCTCGTAGACGGTGTAGACCATCTCGCAAGCGAAGGTCGCACCGGCCGGGACGCGCTCGACCTGGCGTGGTACAGCGGCTGAGGTCACCCGGTCGATCGCTGCTTCCCACTTGATCTCCGAATAGGGGAGGTCGAGTCGTAGTGCTTCGAGTTCGCGCACGCTCGACTCGGTGAGGAAGGCGTCGCGCACCACGAGCCGAGTCGGCGCGGTCGGGTATTGATCGCCAGGGACACCGAAGACTGGGCAGACTGGACAGGTATCGTAGGTCGGATTGCGACCGTTTTGCCGGTCGCCCATGCAGACGTGGATGTAGACATTGTTGATCCGCCAGTTGGTCGCCAGGCCCTCGATGCGCTCGGAAAGCGAGCGGAGCTTGCCCTTGAGCGAGGAGCCTGGGACGTACGGCTGGTTGGTGAGGGGATCACGCACAACCGGATTGTCGAGCGCACCGATGGCGAGCCCGCCAGCTGCACCGCCGATGCGTAAGCCGGTGATCGCGCGGACGATACCGGTCAGGCGGATCCGGCCGAGGATCGTCGCGTTCCAATTCGTCTGTCGAGCCGTCGCGCTCATGGGTGCCCTCCCCTCACTGTCCACCGTACGCTTTGTGATAGGCGAGGATCGCCTCGAAGAAGTCCACGAAGTGCTGGAAACGCCGGCGGTCGCGCTCGACGAGTTGGATCGCTGGTTCGAGTGTTTCCTTCAGCCACTGGACGCCTCGACCGCTCGCTCGCGCTGCCTGGTAGGCCAGTTTGGGACGGAGCAATTGCAGTTCCCGGTACGTCTCCTGGTCGAGCTCTGTAACTACGGTTGCTGCTGTACGGACGTGCATGTCGAGTTCTCGAACTTTGCCGAAGACAGAGCGGATCTGGCTCGTTGCCAATGCGTCCGGACTATTCCGATTGCCGCCGGGGCGGGCGAGGTCGCGACCGACCCGTTCCGCGACCTGGACGAGCGTGAGTGGATCTCCCTCGAGGATGATGCGCTGGATCTCCTCTCGCGTCGGTGGCTCGAAGGTGGGACGGCCTCCCCCACGAGCCTGTCCAGGCGTCGAGCGCTGCGTACTCATCCCTTCTCCTCCTTTCGCGTGGCGAGTTCGGCCCAGCGGGCAGTCAGCCAGAGTGTCTCGATGACGTCGGGATGCCGGATCTCCTCGCGGAGACGTTGGATCCACGCGCGGGCGTCCGAGTGTTCCGGCAGCCGCTCGGTGGCCCGGGTGAGGAAGTAGGCGGCGAGCCACAACCAGCGCCCGTAGACGAGCTGGCCGGGACGGAGCGTGCCGCGCCGCCGCGCTTCGTCGCGGGCTTCCTCATAGAGCCGGCCGATCGCAGCTAACCCGTGGAGGAACGAGCGGGGCACTTCTCCGCGTGCGACGAAGTGGGCGAGCTGCTCGACCCGTGTGGCGACGTCCCGGAAGCGCGACCAATCGAGGGTGCGGCCGAGGAAGGTGACGGCATTCTTGACGACACGACCGTCCTCGCTCCGCAGCTTGGCCGCCTCGAGTGCTTCCCGCGCGTCCTCAGCTGCCTGGTAGAGCGGGGCGTGCTCGGGGACGACAGCGATCCCGGCTGACAGGTGCAGAGACGGGTTGTCGTGCGTGAAGCGGTGGAAGTCGTCGCGGATCGTGCGGGCGAAGCTGGCGATCGTGTGCCAGTGCCCGACGACGAACACATCGTCGCCACCAGCATAGACGAGGTAGATCGGCCACTGCGTCTCGTTCGCGTGCCGGGCGAGTTCGGCCAGCCAGCCTTCGAAGAAGAGCCGGAGGCCACTCGACAGACTGGCCAGCCGCGAGAGGGAGAGGTGCTGGCCCAGCCCCTCGGCGAAGAGCCGACCGAGGTCGTCCACGTCCATCCGCAGAATGCCGAGTCCGCTCGCCCCCGCACCGGAGGTCGCGATGGTCGCGAACTCGGTGACCGAGCCGTCGGGGTCGAGCGGCACCACGTTGGCGAGGAAGGCGAAGCCCAGCCCGATCATGCCGCTGGCCTCGGCGACGTCGAGGGCGGGACCAGTCAGGAAGTCGGTGTCGTCGATCCGGAGCAGCGTTCCCGGTCCGCGCTGGGCGAAGGCTCTCAGCTCGTCGTCCGTCTCGGCGAGATGGAGTTCGAGGCCGAGTGCCTGGAGCGTCGTCTGGTAGTGCGAGCCGTCCAGCGTGTCCAGCGCGACCGGATCGATCGTGCGGAGGAAGAGCCAGCGAGCGCGCCGCAGGCGGGTACCGAGGTCGATGAAGGAATCGCAGCGGCGGCAGATGCGCTCGTCGTCCTCGCGACGCGCTCGGGGATCCTCGCGGCGGCAGATCGCGCAGGGCGGCTCGGGACCGCCGATCCCGCGCGGCTCGAACAGGCGATCGGCCAGCTCGTCCGGATCGAGTGCGGCGAACTTGCGTGCCTTGGCCTCCTGGAGAACCGCGTGCAGCTCGTTCCATGCCCTGCGGAAGCGGTCCGGTTCAGCGAGATCGGCACAGGCGACTGGCCGGCAGGCCAGTGCCAGGTACAGCTCGCCGTCGGTCGTGGCGAGGAGGATCCGGTCGAGGTCGCGGCGGAGCGTGGCGAGCTGGTCGTCGCTCGGCAGCTGGGAGAGGAGGTAGCAACGACCGCCGCCAGCGTAGAGCAGGTTGACGAGCGGCAACTCGAGGCGGCGGAGCAGCCAGCGGCCGACCGCCTCGGTGACCAGCTGCAGGAAGAAGGATCGACCGCGCAGGCTGCGTGCGGCCCGTGCAGCGGTGAGCGTGTAAAGGAAGCGCTGGATCCCGGTGACGTCGGCCGCGACGAGCGCTAGGCGCGGGGTGTCCCAGTGCGGCGACTGGCGCTCGAGGAGTGCGGCGAGCGTTTCGTCGTCGAGACCGGAGCGGTCGAGCGCCGCGGCGATCGCCGCGGTGGTCCGGAGGTGGTCGTAGAGCGAGATATCGGCGACGTTCTGCTGGTAGTAGGCCGACGGGACGCTCCAGGCGTAGCGGTGGAGGAGATGGAGCACGGTGGTCAGGCGGGCGTCGAAGTCGAGCGTCGATGGGAGCGACTGGAGATCGTCGACCAGACGTTGCCACAGGTTCTCGTACGCCTGCCGCTCGTTCGCCTCGTCGACCGGTTGCTCGTTGGGGAAGAGCACGGTCGGCTCGAGTGCCAGCGGTGCCAGGGGCCAGTAGGCCGGTGAGGGGGCGGGGGCACCGGCGAGCTGGAGGCACGTGAAGATGCTGCGCAACTGGCGCTGTCCGGTGCGCGTCGCAGCCCAGAGCTGCCCACCGCCGCGCGGTGTGGCAGGCTGGTCCGACTCAGTATCGTCGCGCTCGGCAGCCGAGAGCCGGTCGGCCAGGGCGACGAGGCGAGCGAGCCGGTCGGTGGGATTGTGATGCCGCAGGATCGCAGCGGTCGCCCCGGACCACCCGGGCAGCCACCGTTCGACAGCGTCGGCGCTCCACTTGGCGTGCGCACCGTTACGCCCGTAGGTCTCGGGACCGTAGGCAGCGTAGCGGTCGCTGTGGCGCTGGCCGGTTCGCTGCCACAGCTTGCCGAGATCGTGCAGGAGCGCAGCGACGAAAAGCGTCTGGAAATCGTTCACGGAACCGCTCCGATCGGTCTCGTGCAGCGGAGACTAACCAGGTCGACCTTCGTTGTCAAGAGTTGTCGGTAGGTGGGGAAGGGACCGAGACGCCGGTGGTGCAGTGCGGGCTCGGGGAGTGATCGAAACAGTGTGGTTGCAAAACAGTCTGTCGGTCCTGTATCGTCTAGGCATCGCTGCCAGGGCGCCGAGAGGCGGAAGGGAAGGGTAGAGATGGAACTCAATCCAGGGGGTATCATCGGCTGGATCATCGTGGGGCTGGTCGCCGGCTGGCTGGCCGGCAAGCTAACGGGGACCGATCGCGGGCTCGTCGGGGATCTCGTTCTCGGCCTGATCGGTGCCTTCATCGGGGGTCTCCTCTTCTCGCTCCTCGGCATCAGCGGGAGCGCGGGGCTGATCGGGAGCATCGTCGTGGCCACGATCGGTGCGGTGATCGTCGTGTTCGTCGTCCGTGCAGTGACGAGGAGTCGATGAGCACGGCTGCTCGTAAGGCTAGCGATCGGCAGCGACCTGGACGGGGGCGTCGGCGCCCCCGTCCAGCGTTTCCGGGCTTGCTGCTCTTCCGCTGACCTTCGCTTTAGCTCTTGACACCACCAGCTTTTCCTACTAGTCTGGATGCGAAATCCACGAATCGACTCTCCAGCGCGGTGCGTGCTCGCCGTGCGTGTGGTCGTGCGCAGGAGCCGGGAGGTGCTGCCATGCCGGATCGGGTGCTCATCCGGAACGGGTACGTCATCACAATGGACGACGCCCTGGGTGACATCCCGAACGGGGATGTCCTGATCGAGGGGAACCGGATCGTTCAGGTCGGGCGGGAGATCGCGGCGGCCGACGTCGAGGTCGTGGACGCCACCGGCAAAGTCGTGCTACCGGGGTTCATCGACACGCACCGCCATACCTGGGAGACAGCGATCCGTGGCTGTGCGCCGGACGCGACGCTGGAGGACTATTTCGTCGAGGTGCTCGACACGTTCGCACCGCTCTATCGTCCGGAGGACGTCTACGCCAGCAATCTGGCCGGTGCGCTCGAGTGCCTGAATGCGGGCATCACGACACTGGTCGACTGGTCGCACATCAACAACACGCCGGAACATCCGGATGCGGCGATTCAGGGGCTCAAGGATGCTGGTATCCGTGCCGTCTACGCCTACGGCCCGCCCAACACGTCGCTCCAGGCCTGCTGGTTCAATAGCACGATCGTGATGCCGAGGGAAGATATCGAGCGCGTCCGCACGACCTACTTCAACAGTGACGACGGGCTGATCACCATGGCGATGGCGACGCGCGGGCCGGGCTTCTGTACCGACGACGTCGTGCGCCAGGAATGGGCGATCGCGCGTGACCTCGGCTTGCAGATCACGATCCACGTCGGCATGGGCCGGCTGGCCGGGCGCTGGCAGATGGTGGAGTGGCTGGAGCGGCTCGGGTTGCTCTACCCGGACACGACCTACATTCACTGCTGTCACTTCACCGACCGCGAATGGCAGCTCGTGGCCGACAGCCGGGGCAAGATCTCGATCGCGCCGCAGGTGGAGATGCAGATGGGCCACGGCTGGCCGCCGTTCCTCAAGGCGATGCAGTACGGCCTGCGGCCGAGTCTGAGCATCGACGTGGTCACGACCGTCCCGGGCGACATGTTCACGCAGATGCGCTGTGCCTTTGCCTGCGAGCGGGCGCGCCTGCACGAGGTGGCCTGGGATCAGCCGGAGCCGGTGAGCAAGGACGTGCTGACGGCGCGCGACATCCTGAAGATGGCGACCATCAACGGAGCACATGTCATTCTGAAAGAAGACCAGCTCGGTTCGTTGACCCCCGGCAAGAAGGCCGACGTGGTGGTGATCGATACGACAGCGGTCAACCTGGCACCGTTGATCGACGCGGTGGCGGCCGTGGTGGTCGGTGCCGACGTCTCCAACGTGGAGACGGTGCTGGTCGATGGGCGCTTCGTCAAGCGGGACGGCAAGCTCCTGGCTGACTGGGAGCGGGCGCGGCGGCTGGTCGAGGCATCGCGCGACTATCTGCTCGAGGCCCGGGCGCGCAAGCTGGCCGAGCAGGCGCAGGCCTGAGGGAACGACGATGCGTGCGATGGTACTGCGGGCCTTCGGCGGGCCGGAAGTGCTGGAGCTGGCCGAGGTGCCGACACCCGAGCCGGGTCCGGGCGAGGTGCGGGTGCGGGTACACGCAGCGTCCATCAACCGGCTCGACATCGAGTTCCGGCAGACGGGGTTCGGCTTCGCCGGCCCCGACTTCCCCTTCCCGCACGTCGGCGGGGCCGATGCCGCTGGTGTAGTCGATGCCGTCGGCTCCGGTGTCACCAGCGTCCGAACAGGCGAGCGGGTCGTCGTCTTCACCTTCGTCAGCTGCGGCCGGTGTGCGCACTGCCTGGCTCGCTGGCCGGAGAATACCTGCCTCGACTACCAGTTGCTCGGCATCCAGCGTTGGGGCGGTTACGGCGAGTACGTGGCGGTGCCGGAACGCAACGTGGTGCCGCTTCCGGACGCGGTGTCGTTCGAACAGGCGACCTGCCTACCGGTTTCGTACGTCACGGCCTGGCACGGCCTGGTCAACCGCTGCGCTGTCGGAACCGGTGACCGGGTAGTCGTGATGGGAGCGACGAGCGCGACGGGCCTGGCAGGGGTGCAGATCGCGCGGGCGCGGGGAGCGCGGGTGGTGGGCGTGGGGCGCAGTGCCTGGAAGCTGGAGCGGCTCGCGGAGTACGCCGACGGCGCCGTGTCGCTCGGCGACGAGGCATGGCCAGCCCGGGTGCGCGAGCTTCTGGGCGGGCGGGCGACGGTGGTGTTCGATACGCTCGGCACGGTCACCTGGGCCCACCTGCCGGACCTACTCGACCGCGGCGCGCGGGTCGCGGTGTGTGGTCGTTCGAGTGGCGTCGAACTGCAGACCAATGTGTTGTGGCTCTACCGGAACGTGACGACGGTGTTCTTCTACCTCTCGGGACAGCGGCGGGATCTGGAGGCGCTCGTGGCGAGCGTCGCGCGCGGGCAGGTGGTGCCGGTGATCGATCGGGTGTTCCCGCTGGAGGAACTGGCGGCGGCGCAGACAGAGGTGGCCGAAGGGCGCACCTTCGGGAAAGTGGTGGTACGGGTCTGAAAGGCGAGGTGTTCGATGACATTGATGGCGTTCGATCATGCGGTGATCCGCGTTCGCGATCTGGACGCAGCGCTGCGGTGGTACTGTGATCTGCTCGGCTTGATCGAGCTGGCCCGCGACGGTGGGGTGGTCTATCTCGGTTGCGGTGGGGACGAGCATTTCGATCTCGGTTTGCGGCCGGGTGGTGTGGGGCTCGACCACATGGCCTTCTCGGTCGCGAGCGTGGCGGAGCTGGAGGCGTTGCACCAGCGCTACAGCGAACGCGGCATCGCCTGCTCCGCGATCGAGCGGAATCCGGAGCCGGGTATGGCAGCAGCGTTTCGTCTCACGACGCCGACCGAGCAGGTCTTCGAGGTGATCGTGCGGGACGGCCGGACGAGCTATCCGCACACGACGAAGTGGAACCCGGCAGCGGCGCACGCGCCGCTCGACATCAACCACATCACGTTCCTGGCGAACGATGTCGAGATGCCGACGCGTTTTTACACGGAACAACTGGGGTTCGCCTTCTCCGACCTGCTGCTGCCCGAGAACGCTGACCAGCCCTGGCTGTTCTCGTTCATCCGGGTCGGGGAGAACCATCACGACATCGCGATCGTGAAAGGCTCGGTCGGGAACAAGTTGCACCACGTCGCGTTCCTGGTGAACGGGGTGAGCGAGGTGGTGCGGTTCGCCGACCGGTTGGGTCGCTACGGCTGGCGGATCGAGGCAGGAGTCGGGCGGCACGGGCCAGGCGGCAATTCGTTCCTCTACGTACGCGACCCCTCGGGAAACCGGATCGAGATCACCGCGGACCTGGCGCGGCTCCCCAACCGCTGGGAAGGTCCCCGGATCTGGCGCGGTGAGCTTTCCGCGGTCTTTAATGTCTGGACGGAAGCGCCGCCACCGGCGAGCTTCGGCGACGGGACGTGAGACCGCGGAAGGGGAGGGCCATGCGACTGGTCACCTACAGCGAGCGGGGTCGGACGAGCGTCGGCGCGATCGAGGACGGCTGGGTCCTCGATATCCCGCACGCGTATGCCGAACTCTTGCGCCGGCAGGGGGTGACGGATGCGACCGGGCGGGCACAGGCGGAATGCCCGCCGGACATGGTGCTCCTGCTGGCGCGCGACGGGCTGGGCCGGGCAGCGGAGGCGATCGTCTTCGCGCGGGAGCAGCTGGCGCAAGACAGGGAGAGCGCGGTGGGCCGGGGGCTCGCGGTCGCCATGGACTCCCCGCACGTGCGGCTGCGTGCACCGGTTCTCCGGCCAGGGAAGATCATCTGCCTCGGCCTGAACTATGCCGACCATGCCAAAGAGACGAACTCGCCGATCCCGCAGTATCCGGAACTTTTCAACAAGTTCGCCAATGCGCTCATCGGTCCGGGCGAGCCGATCGTGTTGCCGCGCGTCAGCCAGCAGGTCGACTACGAGGCCGAACTGGCGGTCGTCATCGGCAAGGCGGGCCGGTACATCGACGAGGCACGGGCGCTCGAGCACGTGGCAGGGTACACGATCCTGAACGACGTTTCGATGCGGGATTTCCAGTTCCGGGGTCGGCAGTGGATGCAAGGGAAGACGTTCGATCGCTCGACACCGCTCGGCCCCTGGATCATCACAGCGGACGAGATTCCTGACCCGCAGGGGCTGGACATCAGCTGCGAGGTCTCCGGCGAGGTCCTGCAGCGCTCGAATACCCGCGAGATGATTTTCGGTGTCGCTACGGTCATATCGTACATCTCGCAGATCATGACGCTGGAGCCGGGCGACGTGATCGCCACGGGGACACCGGCCGGCGTCGGCTTCGTGCGTGACCCCAAGCGACTGCTGCGGCCAGGTGACGTCGTGCGCGTGACGGTGGAACGGATCGGCACGCTCGAGAATCCCGTCGTGGCCGAGGAGTGAGCGAGGTATCCATGCTCCGTAGGACCGGGGCGCTGGGCTCGAGCCCAGCGCCCCGCCCGTTCATCGGGACCTGCATCAAGTGACCGCGTCGGTACGCCCGATCAGTCGCAGAATGTTGGTGTGGAAGACCGCGTGTCGGTCGAGCTCGCTCAGCAGTGGGGTGCTTTCCAGGATACGGAGTGTCTCGCGCAGCACGAAGGTACCGCCCTCCAGGCCGAAAGGAAAGTCGGTGGCGAAGATAACCTGAGAGCTGCCGAAGTAGCGGAGGCCGCAGTCGGTCGCGGCTTCGGCACCGAACAGTGCGGTATCGGCATAAAAGAGGCGGAAGTACTCGGCCGGTTGTCGGCGCAACTGGTTCCGTGCTGCTGCATCGGCGGGATCGACGTAGCCGGAGGGTGCACTGAGCACGAGCAAGCGACCTTCGGCGAACGGGACGAATCCGCCCATGTGGTGGGTGATGATCTTGATGCCGGGGAAACGGTCGAAGAGGCCCCAAAAGACCATGCAATGCATGAAGATGCTCGTCTCGTAGGGCCAGCCGAAGGTCCACCAGGCACGGTACCTCGAGCGCGGCTCAGCTGCGAAGTCCGGGACGTCGGCCGTTCGCCAGGGGTGTACCCAGATCGGTACGTTTCGTTCGGCGAGGTCAGCGAAGAGCGGCAGGTATCGCTCGTTGTCGAGCGAGGAACCGTTCACGTTGGTGTAGATCTGGACGCCGACGGCACCGAGTTCGCGTGTCGCGTACTGAGCTTCACGGATCGCAGCATCGGGGTCGTGCATCGGCAGCGAGGCGACGAAGCCGAAGAAGCGATCAGGGAAGCGCTGGACGAGTTCGGCCATCTCCTCGTTGGCGAGGCGCACGAAGGCGATGCACTGGTCGGGCGGGAGGAGGGTTTCCGGGGGTGGTGCGGCGAGCGAGATGATCTGCGTGTAGTCCGCATAGGGCTCGACCAGCCGGAAACGCTCCTCGAGGTCGTACAGGGCGACCGGTCGATGGATCCAGGGATTTCGTGTTTCGGCCGAGGGACCGAGGAAGTCGAGCAAGGCCTGGCGGTAACGCGGCGGCAGGACATGGCAAAACGCGTCGATTTTCAGCATCGTGGGGCCCTTTCGCTCTTCGATCCTCACGACGATCCGTCAAACAAGCGTCCGTGCCTTCTCGAGGGCAGAGAGGCTGACGAGCTGTTCGTGCGGCACCGCCTCTTCCAGTTCGCCGCGCGACACCATGAACGCTTGCAGTTCGTCGAGGAAGGATACGTCGAAGCTCAGATCTTCCGGTACTCCGGGCCAGATGATGTCCTCGTAGATCGTCGGGTCATCGGCCGGAAAGTACTTCTGGGCGATTTCGATCATCTCGCGCTTCCCCTCGTCGGAACGCATGGCCTGGTTGTAATAGCGTGCACCACGCATGGTCGCGGCCAGGAGGGCGACGGTCGTTTCCTCGTCAGCGATCGCTCGCTCGGAGGCAACGACGAGGCCGAAGGGGACATCGCGCTGCAGGAGCTGGTACACCTCGTCTCCCGCGATGAGTTTGACGCCAGCGCCCAAGCGGAGTGCGACGGTGAAGAACGGCTCGCCGAGCCGAGCGACATCGACGCTGCCGTTCGCCAACGCGGCTGGCATATCGCTGCCGCTCATCCGGACCAGTTCCACGTCGTCGACCGTGAGCCCCACTCCGCTCAGCACCTTGTTGACCTCCCAGGCGACGAGTCCCTCGGTGTTGGGAACGGCGATCGAGCGTCCCTTGAGATCGGCCAGTGTTCGAATATCGCCTGCCTCAGCGCGGGGCTTCGCGATCGCGTATCCGACATAGGTGAAGCCAGGGAGGTAACTGTTGATATTGCAGATGACGCGAATTGCAATGCCGCTGCGTACAGCATTCACGAGGGCGCTCGTGAAAGCTCCGGTGAACGATTCGATTTCACCATTGGCGACGAACGGAATGGCATCCGCCATCGTGGCGGCCCGCAGCGGTACGAATTCCAACTCGACCCCGGCCTCGCGATAGTAGCCCTTCTCCATGGCGATGAAAACAGCCATCGAGCCGATGTAGGTCGGTCGACCCGAGCGCCAGCGGCGCAGGCCAGCTGTCGAGCTGGCCGACTGCGGCGTAGCGGTCGGTGCAGCCTGTTGCGGAGCGGAAGTGGGCGTCGTATCGGAGCCGCAAGAAGCAAAGAGCAAACCGCCGACGAGGAGACCGCTCGACGTCATGGTCGCGAGGAACCTCCGGCGACTGATCCGGACCATCGTATCCTCCTGTTGATCCAGCCCCAGCGCACTATCTGGGAATGCCGATTGCTGCCGGGAGATCGTACGGCCTCTCATATACGATGTCCTATCTCGTGTCGTGGAGCAAGTCATGCGTTCGGACATGTTGGACGCGTCGTGCTGTGTCCTGGTTGTCGGCAGGACTGGCCACTGTGCCGGTCATGAATCCGCTGGTTGCTGGAAGAACGGATCGAGGTCTCCGGTGGAACCGGCGAGCTGTCGGATCGCCGCGATGTCGTGGGTGCGCGTGCGGAGGGGCGCGACGACGTCGCCCACGAGGTCTGGCACGCTGGCAGCAAGGAGCGTTCCTTGCCCGTCGAGGGCGAGATGGGTGACCGTGGCCGGGAGGAGCGTCGTCTGGCCCACACCCATCCGAATCGTGGAGCGAGGAGGTACTCGCAGCGTAAGCTCGCCAGCGATACAGCTGAGCAGGCGGAACGTCTGACCAGGGGCGAACTCGACCACGCGCGCGCCACTGATTTCCCAGCGCTCGAGCAGGAAATAGCGACAGGCCGTGAGGACGGTGCGCCACTCGTCGAGTGCCAGCGGCTGAGTCCGGCGTGCCTGTCGCTCGGGCCGGAGTACGGCCAGCCCATCCTCGACATGGAGCGGGCGACTGCGCCCCGCAGCATCGCGGCGGTTCCAATCGTAGAAGCGATAGGTGATGTCCGATTGTTCCTGGATCTCGTAGAGCAGGATGCCGCGGCCGATCGCATGCAAGGTGCCGGCTGGGACGATCACCGTATCGCCGGCCTGCACGGGCAGGCGAACCAGGTACTCGGCCAGGCGACGCTCGGCCAGGAGCGTGCGGATGGTGCTGGGATCAAGCGGTTGGGTCAGGCCGACGATGAGTTCGGCACCGGGCTCGGCGGCCAGGACGTGCCAGGCTTCCGTCTTGCCGCGTTGACCCAACGACCGGGCCTGCTCGTCGTCAGGGTGCACCTGGACGGAAAGGACATCGTCGGCATCGATGAACTTGACCAAGAGGGGAAAGTCGCCGAACGGCTGGCTGGCGGCGAAGCCGCGCTCGCCGAGCAGCGCCGGGCCGAAGCGGGTGACAAGTTCCCGGAGCGTCAGACCGGCCAGCGGGCCGCTGGCGACACGAGCGTCGTTGGCTGTCTCCCACGACTCACCGATACGCGCGCCGGGTGGAAGCGTCTTGCCGAGGTAGCGAGCCAGGCGCTGATCGCCCCAGGGGCGTTCGACGAGGATCGGTTCGAGGAGAAGCGGTGCGTCGAGCGGGAACTCGGCCACGAACGGGACTCCCTTCCCTCCCAGCAGTGGCGCGGCGATGCTGAACTGTCCCTCCACCAGCATACTGCCCAAGCAGTTGCTCGAACAGACGCAAGTGCTGCTAACCGAGGTGCCTCTAGTGGAGGGGCCTGCGGTGATCTCGGCAACATGCCCGAGCGGTGCCCGAGCAACCGCTCGAGAAGCTAACTCGAGAAGCCGTCACGTGACTCGTGGAAGTTGAGGAGAGAAGGCCCAGTGCGCAGATGATACGGTGACGACTCGGAGTAGTGGGAAACGGCCAGTGCCATGAACGGCCTATGAACCAGTCGGCAACGGCGGAGCATGCGCGTGAGGTGCGGGCATGGCAGCACGCCGATACCTCATTAGGAAAGTGGGAGTGACGACCTCGGGCGATTCGACGTTGCTGCGATAGCGAGGCGAAGCTGGGTCACTCGCTGGGACTGCCTTTGCCAGCGAGCGGTTCCGCTGCGAGTTGAGCGTGGCGAGCTGCGATAACCGGTTGGAGGAGCCAGACGAGAATCGGCGGTGTGATCAAGGTGGTGACCACAGACATCACGACGGCAACGGCGAACAGCGGACGTTCGACCACCCCGAGCGATAAGCCGATGGAAGCGATGATGAGACCAACCTCGCCACGCGGTACCATCCCGAAACCGACGATCGCCATCGAACGCGGAGAAAAACCGATTGTCCCCAGTGCTGCCCCGAGTGCCTTCGTCAATACAGCGACCACGCTCACGCCGAGTGCGAGCCAGAGCGTCTCCGCCTGGAGGAAGAATCGTGGATCGACTCGAGCGCCCGTCACGACGAAGAAGAACGGAACTAAGAAGCTGTAGATCGGCAACGCTTCATCGTGCAGGTGGTAGCGTTCGGAGACTTCGGCGAGTGCCATGCCAGCCAGGAACGCGCCGACGATCGGCGCGAGACCGATGGCCGCAGCGAGTGACGAGAGCGCCAGCATCAGCGCCAGCGCGACCACGAGCGGTGCCTGTTCGATACGCAGGCGCTCGACTAGAGGGGGAAAGAAGCGACGCACGGCGAGTGCACCGAGCCCACCGAAGACGGCAGTGAACCCGAGCGCGAGGACGGACACCCGGAGGATGCGTCCCCATTCGAGTGCGCCCGACACCGCAACACCGGACACGATAGTGAGCATCAAGAGGCCGAGAATGTCGTCGAAGACGGCGGCGCCGAGGATGATCCGTGCCTCACGAGAATCGAGCGCGCCGACGTCACGGAGTACTCGTGCCGTAATGCCGACGCTCGTTGCGACGAGGACAGTGCCGACGAAGATCGACTCCATGGAGGGGTAACCGAGCGCGAGCATCAGCACGGTGCCCCCGATGAAGGGACCGAGCACACCGAGGACGGCGACGATCAGCGAGCGGATGCCCACGCGCAAGAGATCACTGAGACGGGTTTCCAGCCCCACGAAGAAGAGGAGGACGACGACACCCAGTTCAGCGATCGTTTCGAGGACGAGCGTGACTGCTTCGCGAGCTGCGGCTTCGTCCTCGTGAAAGAGATGCAGCACCTCCTGCCCTGGCCGGCCCACCAGACCGAGAGCGAACGGACCGATTACGATGCCGACCAGGATCTCACCGATGACTGCCGGTTGCCGGAAGCGGAGAAAGACTTCACCAGCGACCTTCGCAGCAACGAAGATCAGCAAAAGCTGTGCGAAGAGTTCGACGACCGCAGTCATCGGTCCCTTCCGATCTCTACTGAACGAGGCGGCTCGCCGTCAGATATGGATGGCCAGATTGTCGACCGCCAGTGCCGCTTCGCCGATCACCTCCGAGACCGTCGGGTGCGGATGGACCGAGAGCCCGATCTCCCACGGCGTCGCCTCGAGCAGCTTGGCCAGTGCCGCCTCGGCGATGAGCTCGGTCGCGTGGTTGCCGATGATGTGGACGCCGATGATGTCGTTCGTGTCCGCGTCGGCGATGACCTTGACGAAGCCGTCGGTCTCGCCCTCGATCAGGGACTTCCCGTTGGCGCGGAAGGGGAACTTACCGACCTTGATCGAGCGGCCTTGTTCCTTGGCTTCGCGCTCGGTGAGGCCCAGGCTCGCGATCTCCGGATGGCAGTACGTGACCACCGGCACCCGGTTGTAGTCGAGCGGTATCGGCTTTTCGCCAGCGATGTGCTCGACCGCGATGATCCCCTGGTGCATGGCGGTGTGCGCGAGCTGCTGGATACCGAGTACGTCACCGATGGCGTACACTCCTTCGACGTTGGTCCGGAAGTACTCGTCGGTCACGATGAAGCCGTCCTGGGTGCGCACGCCGAGTTCCTCGAGACCGATATCCTCGATGTTGCCCTCGCGACCGAGTGCGACGAAGAGCGCATCGGCCTCGATGACCTCCTCTTGGGCGCCGCTCTTGCGCACGCGCATCCGGACGCCACCCTCGGTGATGTCGAAGTCGTCGGCGGTCGGCCGGTAGTCCGGAATGATGCGGATCCCTTTGCGCTGGAACGAGCGGATCAGCTGCTGCTGGACTTCCTCGTCCTCGTTGGGAACGATGCGGCCGACCAGCGTGACCTCGGCACCGAAGCTCCGATAGACGGTCGCGTGCTCGACTCCGGTCGCACCACCACCGCGGATGATGACCCGCTTGGGGTACCAGTCGAGCTGGGCCGTGGTCTGATCGCTGTTGAGGACCCGCACGCCGTCGAAGGGGATTCCAGGGATCGCTCGCGGACGCGACCCGGTGTCGATGACGATCGCGCGACCGCGGAGTTCCTGCCGCTGCCCGTCAGCGCCGTTGACCAAGACAGTGCGATTGGCGGTCAACCGTCCGACGCCCTGGACGAGCGTGATACCGTGCTTGCGGAACAGGAAGTGGATCCCCTTGTGTAACTGCTCGACGACCTGCTGGCTGCGCTTGAAGGCAGTCGCGTAATCGCCCTGAACGTCACCGACGATAACGCCGAACTCCTTTGCCCGGCGCGCCTGTTCGAGCAGCTCTGCGCTTTTGAGCAGCGCCTTGCTCGGGATGCACCCGCGGTGCAAGCAGGTGCCACCGACCTTGTCCTTCTCGACGACGGCGACCTTCAGGCCGAGTTGCGCGGCCCGGATGGCCGCCACGTAGCCACCGGTGCCACCACCGAGGAATACGACGTCGAACTCCTGGCGCTGTTCGACGGTCATTCCGTCCTCCTTCGGCTCGCGACGGATAAAGACCCTCCTCCGGAAACCGGAGGCTGCCTGTGGGCAGTATAGCAGGCTCCCGAGCGTGCTCCGGCTGCTCTTCTCGGCCGTTCCGGTGCGATGAGCCGTGCCGGACGCCGGTGCACGCGCTCGTGTCGGTCACCGCGCGCGTGCGCGCGCCGGAGGCTCGAACGGGATGCCTGCGAACCAGAACATCTGTGCTATACTGGGCGACGGTGCATTGTAGACAGAACATGCGGTGAGGCGCGATGCGAGAGACTCAAGGCAAGCCACTAGCGAGCTGGCGCGAGATCGACCAAGCGATCTGGCGGCGGATGGCCGAGCGAGCCCGCAGGGAAGGTGTCCGTGCCTTCCGCCTCAATGGTGACCCGCGGCACTGGGCTGTGACGAGTGCCAGTCAGTCCGGTGTCGCCTACGAGGTGACGATTCTCGACGACGAGTTGCTGTGTTCCTGCCCCGGAAGCGCCTACTACCGGTACTGCAAGCACCGCGCTCTCGTCCTCGCCGAACTCGGTCTGCTCGATCCGGAGTTCGGAGTCGAGGCTGCTTGAACGCGGGCCAGCTAGCTGGCTGAGACTTCTTCTCCGCCGAGGCGGCGCTGGGCTGCAGCGAGTTCGCCGGTCAGGGCAGGTTGCAGCCAGCGGAACGCCGTCTGTGGCGCGACTCCCGAGCCGTACAAGAGCAGCAGGTACATGATGCCGAAGATCGGCAGGTGGCCGAGCAGCTCCACCGGTGGCAACAGTGGCACCGTGAGATTGAACGGGATCCACATCGCGAGGATCACGACACGAGTCAGGACGCCGGTGATGAGCAGGATCCCGATGGTCGCCTCGACGATACCAGCGAGGTCACCGAACAAGCGGTCGGTGACCCAATCCCAGCCGAAGAGACTCCGCAAGACGTTGAAGTGCGAGTATTCCCGGAGGAACGCGCTGCTCAGTTCGGGGTTGAGGAGCTTTTCGGAGAAGGCGACGATAACGAGCGCGAGACCGGTCAGTACCCGGAGCGCGGTAACTGCGTGGCGCTCGTACCGGGTGAGCCCGATAAGAACCTGCGCCACGCGAAGCGGCGGAACCGTCTGGCCCAGCACGAGCAGGACGAGCGCGATGCCGAGATAGTGCAGCTGCTCCAGCACGGCGATCGCTGGGAAGAGGGCGAAGGCCGCCAGGTAGACGAGCATCAGTAGGGCAGCACCAGCACGGTCGAAGAGTGCTGCGATGAAGGTGAACGCGACAGCCACGGTCGCGATGAGGAGTGTCCAGCCGAGTGCGGTATCGGGCAGCTGGAGCGGTGGGACGAACAGCTCCCGCTGGTAGGCGAACCAGACGAGGCTGATTCCCGCGTGCAGGGCGAGGACGCGCGTCGCGCACGGTTCCATGCTGGCGAGGAGAGGGGGATTCGGCCAGTGTGGGCTGCCGAGTGCCCGCTGAAGAAGCCGCAGGATGACCCAGAAGACGGCGCTGAGACCGACGACTGCCAGGGTCGGCCAACGCCAGAAGAGTTCCCATTGCGGCGAGCGGAGCTGGAGCTCTGGCGGCACGAACCAGCGGACATGCGCGGATGCACTCGCTGGACTCGCGGCGAGAACGAGGACGGCGAGCGCGAGCCCTAGTCAGTCCCAATGTGTCCGAGCGACCGCGAAGCACTTGCGACGCATCGCTTCTCACCGTCCAGTTCGTGCCTGGAGTCTACCAGAGGTCTTCCCGGTGATACACCGAGGCGGCGGTGTTCTGCACCCGCCCGGCTCGGGCAGTTCGTTCAGCGCGGAGCATCCGTGCTGGAGTGACCCGGGCGCTCCAGGCGGGCGAGCACCTGTTTGAGTCGCTCGAGCGCACGGTGCGCGCGGCGCTGAGCGGCAGTGGGGGAGATACCGAGGAGGTCGGCGATCTCGTCGAACCCGAGTTCGGCTTCCCAGCGCAGAAAGAGGATCTCCCGGTCGTGGTCGCGCAGCGTCGCCAATGCCTGCGTGACGAGCAGACGGTCGGCCGACCAGGTTTCCGCCGCTCGCGGGCAGGCCTCCTGGAGCACGCGGGCGAACGCGCGGTGCTCGATCTGCTGGCTGCGCAACCAGTCGAACCAGCAACGCTGGGCGATCCGGATGAGCCAGCTCGCGAATGCGGCACGGTTCCGGAGCTGGTCACGGGCTGCCCAGGCGCGCGAAGGTTTCCTGAATCAAGTCGTCATGGAGGGCAGCCGGCACACCGAGACGGAACAAGTAGGCTCGCAGGTGCTCCACATGCTGGCCGTAGAGATCAGCGAAGAAGGTGTCGTCGGGAGCGCTTCGGGACGGGGATTGCTCTGGCTGAGCGGGCTCGGCGGGATCAGGGGGTTCCCGCGGTGGCCGTCTCCGGCGACCGGCGTGGAGCAGCGGTGGCGGTATCCGGTAGAGGACGAGGTGCGGTAGTGCCGGACGGTCGTCGAGGAGCAGGTAGCCGAGCGACGGGAGGACGAGGAGCAGGACGAGACTGAGCCGGGCTGGAGTGAGGCTGGAACGCATCGCTCGGTTTCCTTCTCTCCGGTTAGGGAGCCGTACGCGCAGTGTACAGCAGGAGGCCTGCACAGACGAAGGCCAGAGCCACCGGTCCCATTCGTGCCAGCCGCTGCAGGTTCACGACACCGAGCGCACCCACCGGGTAAGGAGGCCGCCACAGAGCATACGCCGCTCCGGCAGTGGCGAGACCGCGTGCGAGGCCGAACGCGAGGAAGAGGGCTGCACCCTGTACGAGGTCGCGTGACAGGAGCGTAGCCAGACTCAGGCTGGCGAGCTGAAGCGTCGGCCAGCGGGTGGTGAAAGCGGTGCCGAGCTCGAATCCCCAGGCTGCGCTCGCGAAGAGGGGACCGCGCTGGAACCGTGCGGGCGGGACCTGGCGCGACACCGGGCTCCGCCAGCCGGTTACCATCTCGGCCATCGCGAGGGTGGTGACCACTGCGGTGAGAAGGACAGCCAGTCGCTGCGTCGCGAGCACAGCTGGCAGGAGCAGCGTGCCGAGCAGTGCGAGCGTGCCGCCGGTCAGCGCACCGCCGGCGCTGCTGGCCAGCACGTGGAGGAAGGCGGTAGCCACGGCGTGCCGGCGTGGTCGCTGTGCCATGGTCGGGCCGAGCACGTCGACCATCGAGTACCCTCAAGGCGACCAGAGTGCGGAACACCCGCTGGCCAAGGCGAGCGGGAGCAGCAGGAGCATCATCGCTTTCCCTCCGTATTGACCGTGGGCTGCAGGAGCATGCTGACGATCTCCGGGACTTCCTCGACGCTCCGGAGGACCCCGCGTCCCCGCAGGTGACCACGCTCGTCGACGAATGCGAGGCTCGGGAAGCTGGAGAGACCGAGTGCAGCCAGTGCCGCCTGGCCGACGAGCCGGGGCAGGTGTGCGGCTTCTGCCGGAACTGCGCGCTCCGGTACGGCGAGGACCAGCAGGATACGACGCTCGGCGAGAGACGCCGCCAGAGCCTCGAGTTGTCCCCAAAAGGCTGCGCACGGTGGGCAGCGCTGGCTGAGAGCGAGAACGACCGCTGGTGCCGCCGGGGGCACGCCGAGGACCAGCTGATCGGACGCGGGGCCAGCGAGCGCGAGCGGGGGGACGGGTCGGCCGAGGCTTTCGCGCACATGTTCTTGCGCTGCGATACCACTGACCTGCTGCTGGAGAAGCTGGAGACGCCGGGCGAGCTGGGACACGATGGTGGCCAGCGCGAGCACGGCGAGCCACGCGAGCAAGGAGCTGACGACGAGGATCCACTCAGGTAGCATGGCGCGGCTTTACTCCTCCAGCCGACCGGCGCAGACTCGTCACGGCCGCCGACAGGCGGGATACGACCAAGATCGAGAGCACGAGAAGGCTGGCAACGACGATGTCAGCAAGGGACGGTGCAGCCGCTGCTGGCCAGGCGACTGCCACGAGTCCGAGGAGGAACAGGTTGCGCACCAGTGTCGCCCATCCGAGCCTCGTCGGCATCAGGTTGCCGAAGCAGGAACAGTCCGTGCCGGGGGCGCGCCGTGCTCCGACGATAGCGAAGGCAGTGAAGACGAGGAGCGCTGCCCCGGTGAGCGCGAGCCCAGCGCGCTGGGTGCCCGGTACCAGCAAGAGGACGCCGGTGAGGAGTTCCAGCGCGATGGTGCCGAGCGCGGCCGGACGAGCCCAACGGCGGAGTCGCGGGAGGACGGTAGCGAGCAGGTGCGCAGCATCGGCGAGGGCGAAGACCTTGCTCAACGCCGCGACGAGGAAGGTGCCAGCGAGCAGGGCGGTCGCGACCCCAGCTGCCGACTCGGGAAGGTGCCGGAGCAGGCCAGTCGCGCCGGCCGGCGCAGTCGTGCCGGGGGAGAACGCCGGCCAGTGATAGTAGGTGACGTACGGAAACTCCAGGTAGAGGCCGCAGGCCAGCGGTGCCGAGAGTGTCCCGCTGTCGAGCGGGAAACGCCAGAGGCATCCGTCGTTGATCGTACCGACGTACACGGTACGCTCCTCTGGCTCGGCACCCACCAGCAGCCAGTCGGAGGCGTCGCTACCGACTGGCAAGCGGTGGGTCGCCACCAGTCGCCAGTGCGCCGGGTCGATGACGAGGAGCTCGGAGGCCTGCGGGGAAAAGGCGACCAGGCGGTCAGCGGCGAGCGTCGTGGCTTGCGCGGCGAGGTCCCGGGCGAGCGGTGGGTCCACACGGCGCATCTCCAGCGTGTGCGCATCGAGGACGAATCGGGCCAGGTCAGCCGTGACCAACCAGAGCTCGTCGCCGACGAGCAGGGGAGCCGCGAGAGAGGGGGAGGCACTCGGTGCGAGACGACCCCGCTCCGGCAAGTAGGCCGTGACGAGCCGCGGGATCGTCTGCTGGGCGACCACCGCACCCGTCCGCTGGTCGAGGACGAAGACGTCACCCAAGGAGTTCGTCCACTGCGGGAGGACGGAGCGGTTAACGACCAGCAACCGATCGCGACCGGGGAAGAGCCAGGCGTAGCTACTGGCGCCCAGGCTGGTGGCCCAGGAGGCCCACGCCTGCCGTTCCAGGTCGTACAGGGTAACGACGAGTTGCGGGATGTCACCGCTGCCGCCGTAGCAGGCGAGCCCCAGGAGCGTGCCGTCCGGAGAAAACGCAGCGAAGGTGAGGCGGAGATTTTCGACGAGGTCGGGCTGGCGGCTCGCCAGGCCGGCGAGCGGTGGGGCGGACGCTCCGCGTGGCAGGGAGGCCTCGAGCGACCAGGCGGGGAGCGATCGGATCTCGAGGACATCGGTCGATCCGTCAGGACTGCTGCGCACGACAGCGGCGCGGCGACCGTCCGGCGAGAGGAAGATTTCGAGGTACCCCTGGTCGGGGTGCGGTGCCCGGTGCAGCTCCTGACCGGTGCGCGGGTCGAGGACGACGATCTCCTTCGCGTCGGGTCGCGCGAGCGAGACGATCAGAGGCCGATCCGGGGGAGCAGCGGTGGCACCACGGGTAGCCGACCAGCGTAGCGTGGCGGCCAGCGCTCCGAGGCCGAGGACCAGGATGACGGCGAGCGATCCCAGGAAGACGGTCCGTCCGCGCATCCAGTTGCCAGCGTCCGATCTCTGCATCGGTGTACCTCCAGCTTCCCGAACTCAGCACGTCGCCACCAGAACGGCACGCGTGCACACCACTCGTTCTACGTTCGGCGAGTTACACCAGTTCGGTTGCGCCCCTCCGTTCGTACAGCGGCAGCGGCTGGGGCAGGTGGAGGCGCTCCCGCTCGTGCAGCAGTCGATGTATCGGACGACGAACGCGCGGTTACGAGCCGGATCGTAACAGCACAGGTACCAGGCCCGGGTACTCGAGACCGTCCCGCTCGGGCAGGCCTGGTCGCTCCCGCCCCGGCAAGAGCAGAGGCAGCCGGACATGCCGCAGCGGAACCAGTCGCTGCAGCTGTGGGCACGGGCCAGCTCCGGCTCGCCGAGGAGAGCGGCCGTGGTAGCGGCGAGGGCCAGAGCGCGGCGGATCCACGTCCGCCGTGTCGTCGTGTCACTCGCCGGATTCGGTGATGCACGGCTGTGCAGCGTGTCGTCCACAGCAGGTCTTTCCTTCCACTCTGTCTATTCCTTTTGACGCACGAGAGATCGTCCAACAGACAGGTGGAAGGTGCGCACGTCACCTGCTGAGCAATGACGAGCGACCGGCGAGTTCGGCAGCTGCCCGGGAGGTCTGTCCAGTGTGATGACGGCCCGCCACGGGAGGGCCAGAGCACCCGCTCGAGCCGTCGAGCCCGCACGCGCTCGACGCTGCGTCCGGACCGTTCGGGGTGCCGGCATTCAGGTTCCCGGCGAGCGGCCCGCTGGACTGGTCCCCTGAGCAGGCGGTGCGTTACGCGGAAGCCGGACCCACGCGGGGATCCGACTGCGGACACTGGTGACGCTCCGGCGCAGCGGGCTGGAGGCTACGAGCAGTGCCAGCACGGCCAGGAGCGACACGGCGCCGAGAGCGAGCGCCGCCACGCCGACGGTACCGGTTCGCTGGCGGGCTGGCGCGGGGAGTGTGGCCGTCGCTTCGCTCGTGCCCAGCGCGAATGCTGGCCAACCGTAGTACGTGACCCACTCGGGGCGCAGGTCGAGCCCGCAGGCCAACGGCGTCGAGAGTTCGAGAGTGTCGAGGTCCCAGCGGCGCAGGCACCCCTCTCCGATATCGCCGAGGTAGATCCAGTGACCGTCCGGATCGGCGCCGACCAGTACCCAGGAGAATGTCCAGGACGCTTCCGGATCAGGCCGCGGCAGCTGGTACGTCGAGCGGACCGTCCACGCGTCGAGGTCGACGATGACGAGCTCGTCCAGCGTGGACCGGACGACGAGGCGATCTCGTGCCGAGGTACGGGCCAGCACCAGGTTTCTCCATGAGGGGCCCCTTCGACAGTCGTCTCCAACTGCGGGGACGCGCGAGAAGTCTCCCTGCAGACAACGGTCGAGGGATCCAGTAGCGGGAGCAAGGGCTGGCCTGCTTGTGGGCCGAGGGGTCGGGCTGGCGGTGGGAGCAGGTGCCGCACGAGTCAGAAGAGGGGGTGAGCAGCCTGTTGGCATCCGCTCAGCCTGGGAGCAGTTACTCTGAGCGGGAAGTGCGGCGCATCAGGCTCGTCGCGCACTGTGCCTCGATCGAGCGCCTGCGTCCGCTCGGCACGCTTCGGCACCCAGCGTGCTGTGCGATGGAACGACAGCGAATTCCGGTAACCACCGCGAAGCGCCGCCTCGGACGTTGCCCGACTCGCCCGGGTCAGGTCTGGAACCCGGGAAGAAGGCTGGCCAGCCGAACAGCGGAGCAGGATAGTCGACCAGGAAGCCGCACGCGAGCGGCGCGCTGAGACGACCCGTCGCCAGATCCAGGTGCCGCAGGCAGCCCTCGCGCGTGCCGATCAAGAGCAACGTTTCCCGGTCGACCAGGCCGGCGGCGATCCACCAGGCTTCCGGCTGCTGCGGCAAGGGGTGGGTGGCCAGCAGTCGCCACGACGCGATGTCGACGACGCGCACCGCACCACCGCCGACGACGAGCCGATCTCCCGTGATGAAGGGTCGTCCGGCGGCGACGAGCCGGTCCGCGAGCGGTGGGTAGTGCGCGGTGACGGTGAGCGCACTGGGGTCGATGACGAACCCTTCCAGGTCGGTGGTCACCACCAACAGCTGGCGGTTCCAGAGAACGGGGTCGAGCGCGGTCGAAAAGGTGGCTTGCTCGTCGCCTGGGCCCTCTCCAAGCGGCTTAGCTGTCGTCGAAGCGCTCTCCAGAGTCAGCTGGCCGAGCGCTTCGCCGGTCCGCGGGTCGAGCGCGACAATCGTACCGACGTTGCGTCGGATCGAGGTCCGCAGCTCGTGGCCGAGCACCAGGATACGGTCGGGAAGGGCGACGAGCGAAGCTGCCTGGCTCGCGGGGAGCGGATACGCCCACCGGGCCCACGCGGCACGCTCGAGGTCCAGCGCGGTCACCCACACGAGCTGGCTGGATGGACCGTCGGGCTTGGGCGTCATCAGCGACCAGAACGCAACGGCAGCCCACCGTCCCCGCGGTTCCGCTGCGAACGCGAGGAGCGTCGGGTCGGACGCGGTGATCGACGGGAAGCGCTCAGCGAGCACGCGGGCTGGCGGGATGCTGGCGTCGATCGGGACGACGGACTCGATATCCCAGCCAGGAAGGCGACGGACCTCGAGCCGTGCGTGCAGTCCCGAGTGCTCACCAGCGTAGAAGACAACGCGGTCGCCGGACGGGACGAAAGAGGCGCTCACGACCTCGGTCGTGTCAGCGATCGTGTAGCGGTCCAGGATCTGGCCTGAGCCAGCATCGACGAGGACGAGCCCGGTCGTACGGGGGGCCAGTCTCGGGTCATCCGTGGTGCCGACTGGGAGCAGGGCGAGAGGACGGGCGTCCGCATTCTTCGTGACACCGAGGGAAGGGAGCGAGAAAGACCGAGTTCCCGTTCTGGTCAGGATTGCAGTGAGGAGACTGACGAGCAGGGCAGCGCTCACGAGGACCGGCAACGCAGTGGTTCGTCGCGGCGATACGGTCGGAAGCGCTCGGTCACGCATGGTCAACCTCCGAGCCTTGGCTGTCTGAGCGTCCGGTTTCGGTCGGTACGAGCCGACGAGTCAGCATTGCGACCACACCTGAGCGCGCGTGCAGTAGGCTGCTTGGGTCGACGGATTCGGACACCAGTTCTGGTTCGACGGGTACTGTCCGCAACTGTTGTTCTGGTTACAGGAGCAGCCGCTGGGGCAAGCCGTTGGCTGGTCACGTGGCCCGCAGCAGTCGAGGTAGCGGACGAGCCAGACATTCCCCCTGGACGAGCAACAGGCCCACCACACACCGCCTTCCTGCGTACCCGAAGGGCAGGCGGTATCGCTGCCGCCGAGACAGGAGCAGAGGCAGCCGCACATGTCGCAACGGTGCCACTGGCTGCAGGAGGCCTGACCGTGCGCGGTCGGCTCAGCGATGAGGAAGACGACGCCGCTGACCACCATGCCAGCGAGGCGTTTCAGCCAGCTGCGGCGGCTGCCGGAGCTGCCGAGAAGCGAGTGACGGCGACCGACGTCCGACATGCTCCTTCCTCCGACTCCGCGCTCACTCTTTCAGACGTGGTTCGCTGTCCTCCGCAGACAGGTCCGGATCGATCGCTCGCCGCGAGCGAGTCCACCGAACACGCCCGGTGCTGGAGGTCGACGAGCAACGGGCTGCCTCGCGTCGGGCGGCTGCGTCGTGGGGGCGATCTCTGACGAGGCGTGCTCCTGCATGCCTGAGCGCGCCGATGCGGACGCTGAGGTCGGGGACCTGGCGTGCCAGGCCGGGTCACCGGGTCGCTCGCCGGCCAGCGCTGGCCAACGGCGACGAGCAGTGCCCGCTCGAGGACGAAACGTACCAGTGAGTCGGTGGCGACGATCGGCTGGTGGGCTTTACAGGGTGTTCACGATGCGGTAATGGTGGAGTGGGCGTTCCAGCTTCGTCAAGGAACGTCCAGCTTCGTCAAGTTTTCGCGGTAGAGGAGGATGGTGCATGGTCGCACGGGGACTGGAAGGCGTTGTCGCTGGGACAACTCGGCTCAGCTCGATCATCGATGGGACATTGGCCTACGTCGGCATCGAGATCGACGAGCTGGCCGCTCAAGCGGCGTATGAGGAAGTCGTCTACCTGCTCTACCACGGCGAGTTGCCGACGCGGGCGCAGCTCGTGGAGTTGCAGCGTGCGCTTGCGGCGCAGCGGACGCTTCCGGACGGTGTTTTGAGGCTCCTGCAGGAGGCACCGCGGGCGGTGCCGATGGATCTGCTACGCACCGCCGTGTCGGCGCTGGCCTGGTACGAGGAAGATCCCAATACCGTCGAGCGTGAGGCGGCCGTGGCCAAGGGACTTCGCCTCGTCGCCCAGGTGCCGACGATCGTCGCCACCATCGGCCGGCTGCGCCGGGGGCTGGCGCCGGTCGCCCCGCCGACTGACGAGCCGAGTACGGCGCGGGCATTCCTGCGGACGCTGCACGACCGCGAGCCGAGCGATCTGGAAGTCGAGGCGATGAACAAGATCCTGGTCTTGCACGCCGATCACGAGTTCAACGCCTCGACGTTTGCCGCGCGGGTAGTGGCAGCGACACTGGCCGACATGCATGCTGCCGTGACGGCGGCCATCGCCGCCCTCAAAGGGCCGTTGCACGGCGGGGCGAACGCGGCGGTCATGCAGATGCTGGAGGAGATCCAGACGATCGATCGTGTCGAGCCGTACATCAAGGAGAAGCTGGCTCGCAAGGAGCGGGTGATGGGCTTTGGCCACCGCGTGTACAAAGGCGAGGATCCGCGAGCGAAGTGGTTGCGCGATCTCTCGCGTCGGCTGGGTGAGGCGCGTGGCGATCTGCGCTGGTACGAGCTCTCGGTCGCGATCGCTGAAGTGATGCAGCGCGAAAAGGGGCTCTACCCGAATGTCGACTTCTATGCCGCCTCGGTCTACCACTATCTCGGGATCGACAAGGAACTCATGACGCCGGTGTTCGCGGCCAGCCGCATCTCCGGCTGGACGGCGCACATTCTGGAGCAGCAGGCCGACAACCGGCTGATCCGGCCGCGCGCCGAGTACGTTGGTCCGACGAACCGGCACTACGTGCCGATCGAGCAGCGCGGCTGAGCGGCGGCATCGGCGAGCAGGAGCGGGGCGGCAGGCGCCGCCCCGTTGTTTGTATCCTTGAGGCGTGGAACGACGCTGGCCACCGCTCGACGAGGAGGAAACAGGTCTTCCCCCAGCGGACTGGTGGGGACGGTACCGGGTGTCGCCGGGAGACGGGCTGTCGCTCGTCGATCTGGTGCGGCTCGGGAGCCTGGACTCGGCGACAGCGGCCTTCCTCTGGCTGGCGCTCGAGCACCGAGCGTCGGTGATCGTGGCGGCGCGCGAGCACGGTGCCGGGAAGACCACGCTCTTGACGGCGCTCGTCGATCTGCTGCCCGAGGGAACGACCCGCTACTACCTGCGTGGCTGGTACGAGCGCTTCGCGTTCGTCGAGGTGCTCGATCGGGATCGGTCGTACCTCCTCGTGAACGAAATCAGTGACCATCTGCCGATCTACCTGTGGGGCAAGGGTGTCCGGCGGCTCTTCGGTCTTCTCGCCGAAGGCTGGAAGCTCGGTGCCACCGTGCATGCAGCCGGCGCGGAAGAAGTGTTCGCATTGCTCCGGGGTTTCCCGCTGGAAGTACCGGAGGCATCGTTGCGTCCCATCGACCTCGTCGTGACGCTCAGTATGGGGGTGACCAGCGAAGGGCTCCTGCGGCGGGTAGTGCGGGTCGAGTCGGTACGCCCGCAGGGGCGAGAGCTCATGACGCGTGTTCTGGCGGTACGGGAGACGATCCGCTCACCGCTCGCTGTGTACCCGGCTGCGTTCCTCGCGACGGCAGAAGAACGATTCGGCATTCCGGTCGACCTAGCCAGCCGTGAGCTTGCCTGGCGACAACGCCGGATCGCGCGCTGGCTGGCCGAGGGTGTCCTGGGACGACCGGCCTTCCAGGAGGTCCTGGCCCAGTACCGGCGCGAGTCGACAGAACGAGTTGACGGGCACACTTCCGGGAGTAGGATTGAGGAGACGCCGAACCACGATGACGCGCTCGAGGAGCGCACGGAAATCGAGGGGTGAGCATGGAGAAGCCGCGAACACTCGGTGAACTTCGCGAAAGCGGTTATCGCGTCCTACCGGTACGGGAAGAGCTGCGGAAGAACTTGATCGCGAAGATCCAGGCTGGAGAGCCGATTTTCCCGGGTATCATTGGGTACGAGGAAACGGTCATTCCGCAAGTCGAGAACGCCATCCTGGCCGGTCAGGACATCATCTTCCTCGGCGAACGCGGCCAGGCCAAGACCCGGATGGCTCGCCTGCTGGTGAATCTCCTCGACGAGGAGATTCCGATCGTCGCCGGCAGCGAAGTGAACGATAATCCGTTCGCGCCGATTTCCAAATACGCGCGTGACCTCATCGCCGAGATGGGTGACGAGACACCGATCGCCTGGATTCGGCGCGAAGAACGATACGCCGAGAAGCTGGCGACCCCGGACACGACGATCGCGGATCTCATCGGCGAGATCGACCCGATCAAAGTGGCGGAAGGACGCTATCTCGCCGACGAGTTGACGATCCATTACGGGCTCATCCCGCGCACCAACCGCGGCATTTTCGTGATCAACGAGCTTCCTGACCTGGCCGAACGGATCCAGGTGGGGTTGCTCAACATCATGGAGGAACGGGACGTTCAGATCCGCGGCTATCGTGTCCGCTTGCCGCTCGACGTCTTCGTGGTGGCCAGTGCCAACCCGGAGGACTACACCAATCGTGGGCGGATCATCACGCCGCTCAAAGACCGGTTCGGGGCACAGATCCGGACGCACTATCCGCGGACGATCGAGCACGAAATCGCGATCATGGAGCAGGAGCGGACGCCGGTCGAGGTGCCGGGGATCACGGTAACGGTGCCGCAGTACATGCGGGAGATCGTCGCCGAGATCACGCATCTGGCACGACGCAGCCCGGACATCAGCCAGCGCTCGGGCGTGAGCGCCCGGATGTCGGTCGCCAATTACGAGACGTTGATCAGCAACGCCGTCAAGCGGGCCATCCGGCTGGGCGAAAAGCATGCGGTGCCGCGGATCAGCGACCTGCCGGCGCTGGTGGCGTCGACGCTCGGCAAGCTGGAGTTCGAAACGTTGGGCGAAGTCCAGGAAGAGCGGATCATCGAGAAGCTGATCAACGGGGCGGTCGTCGCCACCTTCAACCGGTACTTCTCGGTACGGGATTTCGACGATCTCATCCTCGCCTTCGAAAACGGCCTCACCGTCGAAGCGTCCGACATGCAGCCTGCGATGCGCTACGTGCATCAGGTCTCGCACATCGAGAGCTTGCGGCGGGCCACGCAACGGCTCAATGCGACCGGTGATCCGGCACTGATCGCGTCTGCCGTGGAGTTCGTGCTCGAGGGGCTTCACCTGAACCGGCGTTTGAACAAGGAGCGTGCGACTGGGCGAGGGCCGGCGCGGTACCGCAGCTGAGTCGCCGACGCCAGGAGGTGCGCCATGGCAACGACACCGAATCGGTTTCGTTACACCCGCTGGGATGGAACGCAGCAGATCGACGCGTTCACGGCGGAGGAGCTACTGGACGCGATGGCCGACGACCTTCTGGCCGAGGGGGACGTGAACCGGGCGCTCCAGCGGTTGTTCCGGTGGGGCGTCGATCGGCCCGATGCCCGTCTGCCAGGGTTCCGGGAGCTCTTCGAGCGAGTGCGGGAGCGACGCCAGCAGATCCTCCAGCGCTACGATCTGGGATCGGTCCTGCGGGATCTGAACGAGCGCCTGGAGGATGTCATCCAGATCGAGCGGGCCGGCATCGAGCGGCGTGTGCAGGAAGGGCGCGAACGCTTGGCCCGTGCGCAGCAGCAGGCGCAGTCAGGGGGCGATCAGGGGTCCTCGGAGAGGGGAGCCAGCTCGGAAGCGGCTGCAGCGGAGGGAGGTGAAGTACCGGATCCGGCACTCCAACGATTGCTGGAGCGGATGGCGCAACAGAAGCTGTCGTTCCTCGACCAGTTGCCCCCGGATCCGGCTGGGCGGATCCGCGCCCTGAGTGACTACGAGTTCATGGATCCGGAGGCACGACGGAAGTTCCAGGAACTCCTGGCCTTGCTGCAGCGGCAGGTGCTGGAGCAAACGTTCCAGGGGCTGCAGCAGGCTATCCAGAACCTCACGCCGGAGGCGATCGCGGAACTGCGCGACATGCTGCGCGATCTGAACGAACTCCTGCAGGAACATGCCCGGGGTGGGCAGCCGGATATCGAGCGCTTCAAGCACCGGTGGGGACACTACTTCGGGCGGGATTTCAACAGCGTCGAGGAACTCCTCGACCACCTGGCTCGGCAAATGGCAGCGATGCAGAGTCTCCTCGATTCCCTGCCGCCGGAGATGCGTCAGCAGCTCGAAGAGGCGCTCGATGCCGCGCTGCGCGATCCGGGATTGCAACAGGAACTGCGCCAGCTCGGGCAGTTGCTGGGTCAGCTCATGCCGCAGAACCCGTATCGCCAGGCGCAGCCGTTCAGCGGGAGCGAGGAACTGACGCTGAGTCAAGCGCTGCGGCTGATGGAGCAGCTCCGCGAGATGCAGCAACTCGAGGAACAGCTCGAAGGTGTCCGGGACTGGCGGGATCTGGGTCGGGTCGATCTCGAGCGGGTGCGGGAGCTGTACGGCGACGAGCTGGCTGCGCAGCTGGAAGCGCTCCGCCAGATCACCCGCTTGCTCGAGGAGGCCGGTTACATCCAGCGGACCCGGCGTGGCTACGAGTTGACTCCTCGGGCGATCCGGCGCATCGGGCAGAAAGCGTTGCATGAAATCTTCCAGCATCTCAAGCGTGACCGCTTCGGTCAGCATCAGCTGGAACGGAGCGGGCGTGGAACTGAGCCGATCGAGGAAACGAAGCCGTACGAGTTTGGCGATCCGTTCCTGCTGCACCTGCCGCGCACGGTGATGAATGCGGTTCAGCGAGAAGGGCCGGGTACGCCGGTACGGGTGCAGCCGGCCGACTTTGAGGTGTTCCGCACGGAGACGATGACGCGTGCGGCGACCGTGCTCATGGTCGACATGAGCCGGTCGATGCTGTACAACGGGTGCTTCCTCGCCGCCAAGAAGGTTGCCCTGGCCCTCGATAGCCTGATCCGGACCCAATTCCCTCGTGACACGCTGTACATCATTGGGTTCTCGTATCTGGCGTCGGTACTGTCGCCGGAGGATCTGCCGCACATCACGTGGGACGAGTACAACTATGGCACCAACATGCAACATGGCTTCATGCTGGCGCGACAATTGCTCTCGCGGCACCGTGGCGGAACCCGGCAGATCATCCTGATTACCGATGGAGAACCGACGGCGTACTTCGATGGCGAGCAGGTGCGCTTCTCGTATCCACCGACCTACCAAACATTCCAGGAAACCTTGAAGGAAGTTGCCCGGTGCACGCGCGACGAGATCGTGATCAATACCTTCATGCTCGAGCGGAGTCCGTACCTGGCGAGCTTCGTCAACGAGATGACGCGTATCAACAAAGGGCGGGCCTTCTTCGCGACACCGGATCACCTGGGCGAGTACATCGTGATGGACTATGTGGCGAACAAGCGCTTCCGTTTGCGCTGAGGAGTGCCGATGCTGCGACGACTCGTCGGACGCGGAGACGAGGGGCAACGCACTGACAAGCAGCCAGCCGAGGCGGACGGGGTGCGTTCGGCGCAGGAACAGGTCCGCGGTGCGAGTGGTGAGCTCCTCGTCTACCGGTACGAAGATATTCTGCGAGCGGTTGGGCGTTTCATCGACGAGCAGGAACTCCAGGATGTCGTGATCGTGCAGACCGAGCACGGTGTCCTCGTCCGCGGGATGCAGCGGGCGCGACCGGGAAAACGTCTTGCGCCGACGTTCTGCGAGCGCTTGTTCACGAAAGAGGAGATCGCCCTCATTCTCGAGGAGGGCCGACGGCGTCGCGGAACGGGTTCGAAGCTCTTCCAGTGAGGGTAGCCGTTCAAGGTAGGATGGCGGTCCACTCCCAGGTCGCGTATTTGGTGCGCACCAGCTCGCGCGCTTCTTCCAGTTCGTCCCGGGTGAGGGCACCCTCTTCCAGCCCGTGTCGTTCAGCGAAGGTGCGGATCAAGTGCTCCTGGATCGCCTCGCGTGGGAGATCGATCTGCTTCCGAAGCGGTGCGACGCGCCGTTCTGCGCTCGGAATTCCCTTGTCGCTCAGCTTTTCGCGACCGATCCGAATGACGCGTGGCACCTTGGCGGGATCGATATCGTAGGCCATGGTGGTGTGATGGAGAACCGCGCCGAACCGTCGAGCCTGGGCAGCGCCGCCGATCTTCCCTTGCGCTGAGGTGATGTCGTTGATCGGCTGGTACCAGGCGTCGATACCGAGCGCGCGCAGTGCCTCGACGACCCAGGCGTCGAGAAACGCGTAGGACTCCTGGAACGAGAGGTCAGCAACGAGTTCCGGCGGGGCGTAGATCGAGTAGGTGATGACCTTGCCCGGCTCGGTGAGCATCGCGCCGCCGCCGGTGATACGGCGAACGACGGTGATACCGAGCCGTTCGGCTTCTTCCAGGTCGACTTCGTTACGGAGCGATTGGAAGCGACCGATGACGACCGCGGGCGCTGACCACTCCCAGAAGCGGAGGGTCGGCGGTCGTGCACCAGCGCCGACCCGGCGGGTCAGCACCTCGTCGAGTGCCATCTGCATGGCCGGATCGAACGCGTCACCGGCGATCAGTTGCCAGCGATACGTGCGCCAGCGCGCGAGATTCATGCTTCGAGTGCCCTCCGAACTGCCCGTGCCACTGCTTCCGGGGAGAAACCCAAGAGTTCGACTGGGCCGAGTGCTGCTAAGGCGCGCGCGATACGACCAGCGAGCTCGGCTTCGTCGGCACTGATCGGTGCGCCATCCAGCGCACGAGCGATCGCATCGAGTGCCTCCGGGGGCTCGAGGAAGAAGTCGCCGGTCACCTGGACGTTGGCCAGCTGGTCGTCACGAAGATCGAAATCGACCTGAACGAGCTTGCCGCCGGGTGTCTTGTATTCGCCGTGAGGCATGTCCCTGTGCTTCCGCCATGCGACTGCAACGCATCGTGTCCTTTTGAAGTGTACAACGGACTGGCCCGACCGGTGGGCTGGTAGCTCCGGCCGAAGCGATGCAATCGCGCCGAACACGTATTGACAAAGCAGGAGCTATGCGTGAAACTGGAACTATCCATCGCTGTGCGGATGCCGGAAGGGGGACAGATGGCGCAGGCATCGGTCGTCGAGCGAGCGATCGGCGCGGCACGACTCGATCCGCGAGCCTACGAGGACGTCGAGCGGGACGAAGCTGCGACCGGTACGGCACTGGCGATCGTCGTGCTGGTCGCGATCGCGAGCGGTATCGGGAATCTCGGGAACAATGGAGTCATCGGCCTCATCGTCGGGGTCATTTTCGGAGTCATCGGTTTCGTTCTGTACGCCGGGATCGCGTACCTGGTCGGAGCGAAGCTCTTCGCGACAGCCGAGACGAGGGCGACCTGGGGCCAGCTGATCCGGACACTCGGGTTCGCGCAGGCACCGGGGATCCTGTACGTCCTGGGGATCCTGCCGGCAGTCGGTGGACTCATCCGGTTCGTCGTCGGTGTGTGGATTCTGGTGGCCTCGGTCATTGCGATTCGTCAGGCCTGTGACTTTTCGACTGGGCGAGCGATCCTGACGGCGGTCGTCGCGTGGATCATTTACCTGATCTTCGTGGCACTTCCGGCGGCTGTTCTTGCGCTGCTGGTCGGCTGACGAGCGCGACGAGGAAGGTTCGAAAGCGGATCGGGTGCGGGAGCTGGTGGGGTACACTTCGGCCAGCTCCCGCGCGTGTTCGTACTCAAACCCAAGCGACATATCCCGACTGATCATAGCCCAACTGCGGCTGTCCCGGCGTACACCTCTGGCCGCCGATTGGCCAGCGATGGGAGTTGCTTGCGCACTTCGCGCAGATAGGCGAAGTCGAGCGTCGTCACGACGGTACCGACGCGGTTCGCCGCTTCAGCGATAACGGTTCCCCAGGGATCGGCGACGAGCGCGTGTCCATAGCACTGCTGGCCGGGGTCGTGCGGGCCGATCTGCGCGGGTGCCGCGATGTAGCACTGGTTCTCGATCGCCCGTGCTCGCAGCAGGACATGCCAGTGATCCTTGCCGGTGTAGAGGGTGAAGGCCGCGGGGACGAGGATGAGTTCGGCACCGGCCAGAGCGAGCAGCCGGTAGAGCTCAGGGAAGCGGAGGTCGTAGCAGATCGTGAGACCCACGGTGTGCCCGGCGACCTCAGCCGTGACGATGCGGTCGCCGGGGAGGATCGTTGCCGACTCGTTGCTGGTCACGTTACCGGTGAGATCGACGTCGAAGAGGTGAATCTTGCGGTAGATAGCCAGGATCGATCCATCGGGCCCGTACAGGACGCTGGTGTTGTAGAACTTGCCCGGAATCTCCGATCGCTCGAGAATCGAACCACCGAGAAGGTAAATTCCCAGTCGCCTGGCCAGTTCGGCGAACCGCTCAGTGGTGGGACCGGGAATCGGTTCGGCATTCGCATCGTGGAGTTCACGCGGCCCGAGGAAGTTGACGTACTCCGGTAAGGCGACGAGCTGAGCACCCTGCTGAGCCGCCTCGGTCACCAGCTGTTCGGCAACCGCGAGGTTCGCGGTCTTATCCGAGCGCGAGTTCATTTGCACGAGGCCGATCCGGAGAAGGTCGCTCATGGCGGTCTCCTCTCTGCTTCGTCGAGTGATCCACTCGCCGCATTCTACTGCGGGAACGCGGTACCTGTGCAGTGCACAGGAAGACGGTCGCTGACTCACTCACGGCACGGTGGTGTGCGAAAACGAGCGTCACTGCGAAAGGTCGGGGATCGGGTGCGACGCTCGGTGCTGTTGACAGGTGCCATGAACAGCTGAACAGATTCGATCGCGCTTTCTGAAGACTTGACAACTCTCTCTCTCTGCTACCCTGAGTGTGGCAAGCCGACCAGCTACGGAAAGGATCGCCTCATGCGACATGCTCGGTGGGCTTTCTTCCTCGCGCTCGTCGCTGGGCTGGTGACAGTCACTGGAGTGAAGGCGCTCGATGCCGATTCCCCTGAGTATGCCCTGCGCGATGCAGCAGGAAACAATTTTCGCTTGATTGCCCGCGTGCGCCATACCCCCTACAGCGACCACATCGTCGTCCAGTCGTTCGGTTTGCGAGTCAACGTCATGACAGTCGGCCATCGTGCGGTGTGTGAAGACTATCGCTGGACACGCTCGGCGCCAGCCCCCTACAACGGGCGGTTCTGGGACAACGGGGCGCCGTTTCCGCTGTACTACTGGAATACGCCGCAGTGGACGTACGAAGCCTTCGGGCAGCGCATGTACTGGGGTGGATCGAACACACCTGTCTGGATCGAGCACACGACGAGTGGCGAGGACATCTGCGGCGGTCTGGCAGCCCTCTTGCGGGCAGCTGGTGTCAAGTCGTACCGGTTTCCGACGTACTGGTACTGGCAAGCGATGACCCGATAGGAGCTGCACCATGAACCGGCGAGCGTGGAAGCAGCGTGGGCGATGGGGGTGGGTTATCTTAGCGTTCCTGCTCGTTGCCGTGCCGCTACTGGGCGGGTGTGGCACGGCAGGGGCTCCTCAGGCGACCGGCTTGCCGGTCGAGGTCAGGGCAAGCGGTGTCCGTATCCGCTTGACGGACGTGCAGGCCAGGCTGATGGGGACGGTCTTGCGCCTGGAACTACGACGCGAAATAGGTACGCGGCCGAGCGAGACGTTCCTACCGATCATGCCGGACATGCTCGACGTGACGGGATTCCTCGGTGACCGCAGTCTCTGGGGAAGTATCGTGACCTATCCGGAACAAGACGGTTGGCTGCCGGTCGATCTGCTCGTTGGCTACCGGCCTGCCGAGCTGCAAGAGGCCCGGCTGACGATCGCGTGGCTTCTGGTGGCACCCGAACCTGGAATGGACGGCAGTCCGCGCCGGATCGAGGGGCCTTGGACGTTCGTGATCCCGAGGAGCGTCCTCGAGCGAGCTGCTGAGGCACCGAGGACGCAAGCGGTCGAGCGAGCACTGCCTACCGATCACCCTGACGTGCGGGTCGTGCTGCACCGTCTCCTGTACAGCCAGGCCGGGACGGGCGTCGTCTATCGGCTTGAGACAGGAGCGCTCGGGCCTTCGAATGTCCTCGCAAATGGCGTGCGGCTGCGCTTACCCAACGGGGGGCTGGTCGAAGCTTCCGGCGAATGGCCACTTCCCGACGGATCGCGCGTGGCGGAGTTCCCCTGGTTGGGCGAGGAGACACGTGTGTTCACGGTCGAGTGGTATCCCTGGATCGTGGCGCATGCCGAGCCGGTCCGGATTGAATTAGACTTGCGCCCACTCTGGGAAGCGCCAGAGGGGGCGATTGTCCCGCTCGGGACGACGTTGGAGTTGGGCGGTGAGCCGTTCATGGTGACGAGCGTGCAGCGCGGGGACGATGCGATGGTGCTGGTCGTGCGGAACCAGCTCGACCCGGAAGCACGTCGGATGCTTCTCGTCGGACCGGTCTGGGAGGGCATCGTTCTCCGAGCGGAGACGGGCAAGGTTTATCGCAACATCGGTGGGAGTACTGGATTGGAACGGGACGAGAAAGGCGGTGTCTTCGCCGGAGCTTCGACGCTCGAGTTCGAGCTTCCACCGGTCGGCACGCAGCGCGTGTGGCTCGAGGTTCCGGTTACTGGACGGCTCGTCCGTGCCCCGGCGATAACACTCGCACTGGATCAGTAAAGAACGGTAAATGAGAGTGGTTGCGAGCGCAGGTATTCCCGTTAGCTTCGGAGCGATCGTGATCCCGGTGTTCCCGGGGTAGATCGGTTCCCCCGCTCGCAAGACGACGAGCGAGTCCTGCAGCCGGTCAGGTTGGCAAGCGACACAGGCCTCTGAACCTGCTCAGGTGGTCGGTAGGCTCGTGCTGCTGCCTTTACCGGAGTTCGACCGTACCATCCCGCAAGGTTTTTCCGAGCATGCGGTAGCCGCCGAGAGCATCCACAGATGTTGCGTGTAACCTGAGCCAAGCCCGCACGTGTACCTTTCTCTCCTGCTTCTTCTGCCGGTATGATGAGGAGAAACACGCTCCGTTTCTTTTCCGCAGTTCCCCCGATGGGGGCACTTGCTTACCTGCAAGCGATCGACGGAGCCGGGCCGCTGAGAGGGAGCAGGTATCCGCGTGGACGGATACCGTGCACGTTCCACGTGCGTTCGGGGCAGCAGACCTGTACCATAGCCAGCTATGCTACGGTGGGTCAGGTTCTGTGGGTACGTCGTCACAGCGAGGAAGCCGGTATGGTTCGTGCTGGGGTCGACACTGGTGGGACGTTCACCGATTTCGTGGTGATCGATGGCGAGGGCGTGCGCATCCTTAAGGAGCCATCCACACCGCGAGATCCAGCGCAGGCGATCGTGACCGGGCTGCGCGCGCTCGGCGTTTGGGATCGGCTGGAGCGGCTCGTCCACGGGACCACGGTCGCGACGAATGCTGTTCTGGAGCGCAAAGGCGCGCGAACCGGTGTCCTGACCACAGCAGGTTTCCGCGACGTGCTCGAGATCGGCCGGCAGAACCGCCCACGGCTGTACGACCTCCGGCAGGTCCGCGAGCCACCTCTCGTACCCCGCGAGTGGCGGCTGGAGGTTCGGGAGCGGTTGGATCCATGGGGCAGGATCGTCCTGCCACTGCACGAGGAAGACGTTCAGGCGGCGATCGAGGTGTTCCGAGCGGCCGGTATCGAATCGGTCGCAGTGTGCTTCCTTTTCAGCTTCGCCGATCCCGTACACGAGCGGCGAGCGGCCGAGCTGTTGCGCGAGGCGGGTTTCGCGGTCTCTGCGTCCCACGAAGTCTCGCCCGAGTATCGCGAGTACGAGCGCACCGCGACGACCGTCGTGAACGCCTACGTTTCGCCGGTCATGGGCCGGTACCTGGAGCGATTGCGGGAGACACTTCCGCGCGGGACAGCGTTGTGGATTATGCAGTCGAATGGCGGGACGATCCGTGCGGGAGTCGCCGCCCGTGAGGCAGTCCGCACACTGTTGTCCGGTCCGGCCGCGGGAGCGATCGGTGCGCGTGCGATCGCGCGTGCTTCCGGTGTCTCGAAGGTCATCAGCTTCGACATGGGAGGAACCTCGACCGACGTCTGCCTCATCGACGGCGCGCCGCGCGAGCGTACCGAGGGGCGGATCGGCGAACTTCCCGTTCGGATGCCGATGCTCGACATCCATACGGTCGGTGCGGGTGGCGGGTCGATCGCCTGGTTCGACGATGGCGGCGCGCTGCGGGTTGGACCGCGCTCGGCGGGGGCTGACCCTGGGCCGGCAGCCTACGGCCGCGGTGGTGACGAACCGACAGTGACGGATGCGGCAGTGGTACTGGGCTGGCTCCTGCCGGATGCGTTTCTCGGCGGGACGATGCGGCTGGACGCGGAGCGCGCTCGGGAGGTGGTGTGGCGGATCGCGCGACGACTCGGGCGGGGGATCGAAGAAGCAGCGCTCGGCATCATGGAGGTTGCCGAAGCCAACATGGAGCGGGCGATCCGGGTCGTCTCGGTGGAGCGAGGGGAAGATCCGCGGGAGTACGGGCTGGTGGCGTTCGGCGGAGCGGGACCGATGGTGGCCTGCCGGCTCGCCTCCAGACTACATATCCCACTTGTACTCATACCTCACCACCCTGGCACCCTCTCAGCACTCGGACTCCTGGCCGCACCAATCACCCGCGACTACCTGCGCACCATCATGCTGCCAGCCGACAGCGCTCATCCATCGCTCGAGCACGCCGCCGCCGATCTCGCAGCAGTCGCGACCCACGATCTCGCGGACGATGGACTCGTACCGACCGAGGCAACCTTCCAGTTCGCGCTCGATTTGCGCTACAGCGGCCAGTCGTACGAACTCACGGTGCCGTTCACGCACTCGCTCCCCGACGCGCTGGAGCGTTTCCACCGGGCCCACGAGCAGCTGTACGGGTATGCCGATCCCCAGCTGCCTGTGACCATCGTCAACGTCCGCCTCCGTGTCAGTCTCCCACCCGCGCTCGCGATCGACCGCCCGGCCGGCAGTAGCCTGACACCGTGGGAACCGGAGCCTCTGGAAACGCGACCGACCGTATTCGGCAGCGATACCGGTTGGACGCTCCTATCGACATCCCGATTCGAACGCGATCAGCTCGCGCCAGGCGCGCTCCTCACCGGTCCTGCACTCGTCACCCAGTACGATACGACGATCGTCGTTCCGCCTGGGTGGCGCGGCATCGTCGACTCGACTGGGACGATCGTGCTGCAGCACCGAACTGCACGGCGCGACCTCACGAAGCTGATCCTCGAAGGAGGGACGGAGTAAATGCCGGAACGCAATACTGCCGACCCGATTTCGCTCGCCGTCTTCAGCGCTGCGGTGAGCGCGGTCGCCGAGGAGATGGGTGCTGCGCTCCAGCGTTCCAGCTTCTCACCGAACATCAAGGAACGCCTGGACTTCTCGTGCGCGGTCTTCGACGACCAGGGTCGCATGATCGCACAGGCCGCCCATATCCCAGCCCATCTCGGCTCGATGCCGGATTCGGTGCGTGTCGTTCTGGATCGGTGTGCCCCGTTCGCACCCGGCGACGTGGTGATCGTGAACGATCCGTACCTCGGCGGGAATCACTTGCCGGATATCACCATGGTCAGTCCGGTGTTTCTGAGCGAGGAACCAGAGGCACCACTCGTCGGCTTCGTCGCCAACCGTGCTCATCATGCCGATGTCGGGGGTATCAGCCCGGGTTCGATGCCGGTCGCAACGGAGCTCTTTCAGGAAGGGATCATCATTCCACCGATCAAGCTCTGGGAACGAGGGCATCTCAACGAGGCCGCCCTGGCTCTCATCCTCCGGAACGTGCGGACACCCGATGAACGCCGTGGCGATCTGCTCGCCCAGTTCGCCGCGAATCGCACCGGTCTACGCCGTGTACTGGAACTCGTGGCACGCTACGGCTTGGAGCGGTACCGCGAACTCGCCGAGGCACTGCTCGACTACGGCGAACGGCTCGCTCGCCAGGCGGTCCGGGCCATTCCACCCGGTCGCTACCGCTTCACTGACTACCTCGACGACGACGGTGTCACCGACGAGCCGGTACCGATCACCGTGACGATCCACGCCGACAGAGAGACGCTGACATTCGACTTCACCGGAACCGCGGCACAGCGCCCGGGAAGCCTCAACACCGTCGAGACAGTCACGAAATCGGCTGCCTACTATGTCCTCCGTTGCCTGATGCCGGAGGACGCACCGATGAACCATGGCGTTTTCCGGGTCCTGCGTGTGATCGCCCCGGAGGGGACCGTCGTCAACGCGCGTCCACCGTGCGCAGTGGCTGGCGGCAACGTCGAAACGTCCCAGCGAATCGTTGACGTCCTTTTCGGCGCGCTGGCTCAGGCTCTTCCGGACGTGATTCCGGCAGCCAGCCAGGGTACGATGAACAACCTGACGATCGGTGGCATCGACCCACACAGTGGGAAACCGTACGCCTACTACGAGACGATGGGGGGCGGGATGGGCGCGCGCCCTGGCCTCGACGGGCTTTCCGGCGTCCATGTCCACATGAGCAACACACGGAACACGCCGGTGGAGGCACAGGAATTTGCCTACCCCTTCCGGGTCGTGCGCTACGCGCTCCGGGACAACTCCGGCGGTCGCGGCACGGCACGCGGTGGCGACGGACTGGTGCGCGAAATCGAGTTTCTGGCCGAGGCAGAAGTCACGCTGTTGACCGAGCGCCGCCGGTACGCACCGTGGGGGCTGCATGGCGGCCAGCCCGGCGCACCCGGCAGGAACGTTCTGCTGCGCCGGGCGGGCGCTGGACTGGAGGAGATCGACCTTGGGGGGAAACGACGCCTCACGGTGCACGCCGGCGATCGGATCCGGATCGAGACACCAGGCGGTGGCGGTTGGGGCCAGCCCGAGGAGAAAAGACCGGCACGCGACTGAACGAGCAGGACCAGGGAGCGCAACTTCGAAGGCCGGTATCGCTGATGAGGGCAAGCAGGCCTGTACTCGCACGCTCGCTCGGCGGAACCGACCGGAGACGATGCGGCCAACCTGGGACCGGAGGCATCACCCGCTCGGTGACCTTCCCGCTGCTTTTTAGGACCTCGGTCATCTCCACCGGTGGCGACACACCGAGTAGACCATGAGCAGCGGACGCCGCACCGCGCGTCCAGGGCAGTGGGAAGGGAACCAACGGGGATGCTCGAGGAGACCTGGCACCTGGCAAATCAGGGGCCGCAGCGACGCCTAGCCTGTCCGCATTTTCGGCTCCTCGCCGATCCCCAGGCGCAGGCGATCTCGCTCGGCGACCAGCGTTTCTGCGACGCGCTCCAACAGCCACTCACCGATTTGGGCTGGCAGGCGTCGTATTGCATGGGTACGTTCGATCGTTGCCCGCACCTGCGTGCCCTGCAGGGTACTGGCGAGCGTCCTCCTAGCCGGCATCTCCTCGAACTTCTGGCAACCCAACGCACCGACGAGAACCCGCAGCACACCAGGAAATCGCGAACGTCCACTGCGACAGTCCCGTTCGCAACCACCCGCAAGCAGGTAGCATCAGCGGAGCCAGTGCGAATGTCCCTGCGGGATCGACTGGCGGACGTCGTGCGTCGCCCGCTGGTCGTCGCGGTGACCACGGCAGCGTTGATCGGCGGATTGTGGGCGGGAATCGCGCTCGCCGATACCCTGAGCGGGAGTCGTCCGAGCGCCGATGCAGGCCAGCCAGCGACGACGAGCGCGCCAGCGTTCACGTTGCGCACCAACCGCCCGACACCGACTCCGACGCCCTATCCCGCGCCAGCCCAGTTGCCAGGGCTCCCCTCGCTCTCGGTCAGTCGAGCGAGCACACCGACTCCCACTCCCGCATCACGACCGACGAAGACCGTCGAACCCACCGCGACGCCGATCGCATCGCCGGAGCCGAGTCCGACGCCCCACACCGTGGTTGCACCACAACCGACACCGACGCCCGCTGTCGTCTGGCCGACTGCCACGCCGAACCTATCGAGTGCGATCGAAGCCGGAGCACCGACTCCGACAGCGGTTCCCTGGCCGGCGATCACTCCGACACCGACCGTCACACCCACCCTGACGCCCACGCCGACTCCGACGCCGATTCCTACACCGACGCCAGACCTGTGGGCGAGTCTTCCGCCGATGGCCCGCGTCGGTCAACCGGTTCCGGTCACTACGGTCGGTAACCTCCTGGCGACACTGCAGCCGTATCCGTTCGCGGGTAATGCGCTCGCGGGAACCGCTCCAGCGGCTGGACTCCCCGACGTCATGCTTCCAGGGAACGCCGGAGTCCTCTATGGGCTCCAGAGCGGTGCCAATGCGGGACGCATCTGGCTGAACACGCCTGAGCCCATCCAGCGGCTCGTCCTGGTTGCCGAGGGAATGAGCAACCCAGGGCCACTCACGCCCGTGCTCCGGATCAGCATCAATGGCTTGACCCTCTGGGAAGGGGTAAGTCCGTTCCCCCACGGGGACTGGTCGACGGTCGCCTGGGTCATCGACAAGCCACAAATCCTGACGACATCGCAGCTCCAGATCACGCTCTCGCTGGCTACACCGGGCGAAACCGGTGAGGAGCCGTGGGTGGCGCTGGCGAGCGTGACCGTCTATGCCGAGTGATGCACACCAGCTTCAAGCGAACCATCGAGCAACCATCGAGACGAACGGTGCCAGGAGCAAGGCAGGGAGGAACGAGCCCACCCGCACCCGACCGATCCCCAGCAGGTTGATCGCGATACCGATCATCATGAGACCGCCGACACCCATGACCAGGAGTACACGGGGATCGCTGGCCGGATCGGGGAGGAGCTGCGCGAGCGTACCGGCCGCGAGCGAGACGCCGCCCTGGTAGACGAGAATCACCAGGATCGAAAAGCCGACACCGATGCCATAGGCACTGGCGAGTGCGATGCTGGAGAGGCCGTCGAGCGTCGCTTTGATGATGAGCAGCGTCGCATCACCGGTCAAGCCATTGTTGAGCGAGCCGATGAGCGTCATCGGTCCGACGCAGAACAAGAGGCTCGCCGCGACGAAGCCCTCCGTGAACGATCCCCCACCGCCGACCAACTGCTTGATCCGGCTCCCGAGCCCTTCCAGCCCTTCCTCGACCCGCCACCACTCGCCGAGAAGACCACCCAGTACGAGCGTGAGTAATCCCAAAACGATCCCATCGAGGCGTCCGACCGTCGCTCTACCGAGACTTCCCGCCATCGAGAGTGCGATGAAGACGGTCGTGAGACCGACGCCTTGAACAGCGATGCGTTGCATCCGTTCCGGTAAACGGCCGTGCAAGAGCAAGCCGAATGCTGTGCCGACAGCGACCGTTGTCGCATTGATCACGGTCCCATTCATCCGCGACCACAAGTCGACCAGCTCCATCCCCGTCCCCCTTCGCGCTTTCACCCTTGCGCAGTGTAGCGATCCGGTCGATGCTGTGGCCACGACTGTCGCGAGCCTCGTCGTAGGCCAGCACCGTGTCACTCTCCCGTATCGGCCGGCATGACGAATGACGATTCGCCCTGTCACTGTCGATGAGATCAGCGGAGATCGCCTCGACAAGCAGGAGGGAAACGAAGTGAACGAGATGCAGGAGGCCGCTCGCCGGTATCGCAGGAATCTCCAGGACGAGATCGACAGTGCGACGTTGTACCGAGCACTCGCGGAAGCGGAACACACGCCGGAGCTGCGCCAAGTCTTCCAGCGCCTCGCGGCGATGGAGCAGCAGCACGCCCGATTTTGGGAGGAGAAGCTTCGGGAACTCGGCGTCCCGGTACCGCAACCGCGTCCGAGCTGGCGAACTCGGGTACTGGTATGGGTCGCACGCCGCTTCGCGCCCGCAGTGGTGCTCCCGACGGTCACGGCACGCGAATGGGCAGACCAGGCGAAGTACGACGCGCAGGCAGAGGCTGCGGGTGCGCACCTCCCAGAAACCGAGCACCAGCATGCGCGGATCCTGCAGCTCATCGGGCGCGAGCGCCCGAGCGGGCTACCGGGCAGTGCACTCGCTGTGCTGGAGGGCAGGCACCGAGCAGTCGGCGGGAACGCGCTCCGTGCCGCGGTGCTGGGCGCCAACGACGGACTCGTCTCCAATTTGAGCCTGGTCATGGGCGTCGCCGGGGTTGACCTCGCTCCGCGGACGATCCTCCTCACCGGAATCGCTGGTCTCCTGGCTGGTTCCCTCTCGATGGCGATGGGGGAATGGCTGTCGGTACAGAGCGCTCGTGAGCTCTTCGAGCACCAGATCCGGATCGAGCGCGAGGAATTGATCGCGTTCCCGGAAGAGGAGCGCGAGGAACTGGAACTCATTTACCGGGCGAAGGGAGTTCCGGTCGACACTGCACGGCAACTCGCCGACCGCTTGATCCGCGAGGGCACGCCCGCACTCGAGACGCTCGTCCGGGAGGAACTGGCGATCGATCCTGAGGAGCTGGGCGGTTCAGCCTGGGAAGCCGCGATCGCGTCCTTCCTGCTCTTCTCGATCGGAGCAGTCGTCCCTGTCCTGCCGTACATGGCGTGGGGCGGGATACGGGCAGCGGTAGCGAGCGTCGTGCTGAGTGGACTGGCCCTGTTTCTTCTCGGAGCTGGCATTACCGTCATCACGGGACGCAGCGCGCTTCGCTCCGGATTGCGGCAGGTGCTGATCGGCCTGGCAGCTGCCGCGATCACCTTCGGCGTCGGAAGACTTTTCGGCGTCGCACTGGCTGGCTGACCAGCACGTGCGCCCGAGCACGAGAGGCTGCCCGGGCGCACAGCGCACAGGATGCGTCAAGCCGGAACGATGTTCTGGTTCAAGCGGAAGAGGTTGTCCGGATCGTACCGTCGCTTGAGCTGGCTCAACCGTTCGTAATTCGGGCCGTAGGCAGCACGCACGCGCTCGTTCCCCTCGTCACCGAGTTCGTTGACGTAGACTGCCTTCGGCAGTGCAGGCAATGCCCGCCAGGTTCGTTCGATCCAGGCCCGGTTCGCGTCGTCGCCGGCTGGGTCGCGCCAGATCGCTAGGACCGTCACCGCCCAGGGGCGGTTGCGGTGCGCGAACGCCGTCGCCTCCGGTGGAACTGTGGCGACTGCACCACCCAGACGAACGAACAGGACGAGACTCTGCGGCGACGGCGTTTCCGTGTAGGCACGAGCCAGCGGTTCGATGACGGGCGGATCGAGCGTGTCGAGAAAGTTGCCGCGACCGTAGTAACGGAGCCCTGGTGCAGCGACCTGGTCGAGCATGCGTTGCAGCGCGGTGTACGGTACCCGCACGATCTCCTCGAAGACCGGTGTTCCCAACCGCCGGAACGGTGCGAAGCTGTGCAGCGCCTGGTCGCTGGATGCCGTCGACACGAGCGTCAGCGCAGCGACTGGTACGCCTTCGGGCGCAGTCAAGAAGACGAAGGTCGCCGAGAGACTCGGTGGGCTGGCTTCCAGGAGCTCCTCGGCTTCAGGGAAGACCTGCGCAGCAGCTTCAATCGGGAAAGCCAACTGGCAAACCGAGACGTCCGGCCCGATCGCCTGCAACTGGTAGGTGAACGCGGTCGCGATGCCGAAGTTCCCGCCACCACCACGGATCGCCCAGTAGAGATCAGCGTCAGCATCCGGCCCTGCACGCCGGAGCGCACCATCGGCCGTGACGATGTCAGCACCGACGAGGTGATCGACCGTCAGCCCGTGTTGCCGCGCGAGCCATCCGATCCCACCGCCGAGCGTGAGACCAGCGATACCCGTGTGCGAAATCTGACCCCCAGTCACTGCGAGACCATGCTGTTGGGTCGCTGTATCCAGGTCAGCCCAGCGGAGACCAGGGCCGGCCACCGCTAGGCGCCGAGCGGGATCGACACGGAGATGTCTCATTTGAGCCAGATCGAGCACGATCCCACCGTCGCACGTCGAGTGGCCAGCGAAACTGTGACCGCCACCGCGTACAGCGAGCACTATCTGGTGCTGCTGAGCGAACGCCACCACCCGCTGGACATCCTGGATCGTCTGGGCTGCGACGATCAGCGCGGGATGACGATCGATCGTCCCGTTCCAGACAGCACGAGCCTCGTCGTAGCCCGCATCATCAGGAGCACGGACATCACCCTGAAGAGCCGAACGGAGCGCTTCGAGAGCATCGGGATCGAGTGCCCGTTCTTCACCACGCCAGGTACGGAACATGTTTCGGTGGGGCATAGAGCACCTCCTGTGGGATGCAGCTGGCGTAGGCCGCCAGCGCGGCTCCGCACGCCCACGTTCGGGCGGCTCATCGGAGCGAACCACACCCTGCTCACCGAATCCTGGCCAGTGGCGATTCAGCGTTTGTTCATTCGCGGAGCGGAACGTGCAGACGAGGCCGTTCCTCGTACGTCTCCATGTCGATCGTCTGGACGACATACGTCGCCTCGGGCGATGTCGAGGCAGCGGCCACATTGCCGTCACGATCCATCGCGACGATGTTCATGACCGTGTCGGCCTCAGCATATGGGTCGTCCAGGGCGCGGAGATCGAGCATCGCCTGGCGGAGCGCCTCCTCCAGAGTCGAACCGAACCGCAGGTACATGACGACACTGTGCGCGGTCGCACAGCGGATCGCCATCTCTCCTCGCCCCGTACAGGCTGCAGCGCCGAAACGGTTGTCCGCGTAGTTCCCGGCACCGATGATCGGGGAGTCGCCCAGTCGCCCCGGCCACTTGAAACCCCATCCGCTCGTCGAGACCGCACTCGCGATGTTGCCAGCGAGGTCGCGCACGATCACGTTCGTCGTTCCGAACAGCTCCTGGTGCAAGAGTTCGGTCCAGCGGCGAACGACCGACATGTACAGCTGGTAGCGATCCTCGTAGACGTTCTGCTCGGTGCTGCGTTCACCGCGGATCACCGCACGCCAGATCGCCTCAGCCTCCGGCGTGAGGAGATTCGCCGGCTGGAAACCGTGAGTACGCGCGAAGAGTTCGGCTCCCTCCCCGACCAGCATCACGTGCGGCGTACACTCCATGACTCGGCGCGCGACTTCGATCGGGTGCGGGTAATGTTTGAGTGCGCCGACCGCGCCGGCGGCGAGCGTCCGACCGTCCATGATGCTGGCATCGAGTTCGACCTCACCGAGGATGTTCGGGATACCGCCGGTGCCGACACCGTGGTCGCGCAGGTCGTCCTCGACCGCTTTCACCGCAGCGATCGCGGCCTCGACCGCAGTGCCGCCACGCCGCAGCACCTCGATCGCGTAAGGCAAGCCAACGGCAGCATTGCGGCTGCCGACGACGATCCCACGCACGTCACGCCTCGTCATCAGGCATCCTTTCCGCTCGCCTTCTTCACTGACCGTGGATCGCGCGCTCGAAGTCGGCGCGCCACCAGCGAAGAGAGAGGACACCGTCATCGGCGCTGCCCACCGCCTCGGGTGGAAGTTCGAGTTCGCGCGGCGGTAAGCCATAGCGCACGCGCACCGAAACCAGCTCGCCGGACGGCAGCGCTGCGCACAAGTCGTGCAGGTGCGCGACCCGTTCTCCCTCAGCGGTGACGACCGCAGCACCGCGGTGAAGCACCGCGTTGGCCTGATCGATCGTCCGGACGATCTCGCCGAGCTCGACGACCTCTGGCGAGGGCGGTGGTGGCTCCTCCAGGGAAGCCGGTGGAATCCACTGCGGGATGTAGAACGGGCTAGCACGCTCACCGGTGAGTCGCCGGATGAGTTCACCGGTGTACAACTCCTTCTGAAATTCGGGGAACTCGTCGAGCGCCGCTCGCGTCCGCCGTATGACGAGTGCTGTTCTCTCGCCATCCTGACGCACCTCGAGTTCCGCGAGCGGCACGACGAGACTGTGCCGCAGAATGAGCCCGCGCCGGATCACGATGCTCTTCACCCGTAGCGACGAAGGATCGATCAGCATCCATTCGACCGTGCCCGCATCGTGCCCGTCGATCGTCCGGAGTAGGTCACCGAGACAGACGCGCATCGGAATCCTCTCCTCCATCCCCGGTCCGTCCGAGAGGGTGCGTGGCTAGTCTACCGGACCCCGGTGGGCGAGGGGAGTGGGTGCGTTGCGTACGGCTGACGCCAGTCACGATCGAGATCAGGAAGACCACGAGCGCGAGGGCATTGCCGAGTCCACCAGCGCGCCGGAGGACTGCGTCAGCGACGAGATCACCGGCCAGCCGGAGCAGGAGCGATCCGCCAAGTACAGCGGGCGCCGCATACGCGAAGCGTCGGTACGCGAGACGCAGACCGGTCACAGCTGGGAAGATGATGAACGCATGTGCGAAGACCTGCGAGAAGACGAAACCGAGCGCGAGCGCGTGAATCTGCGCATCGTACCGAAAGCCGCTTCGCTCGTGGCCGAAGACGAGCGTCAGAAGCCCGGCCACCGCCAGCCAGAGGTAGCCGTGCAGGAGACACACCGCACTGAAGCGGTGCACGCCATGCTGGCGCAGCGCGCGGCGAGCGACGTCGAAGCGAAGCAGCCAGAGCGCCAGCGAGAGGAAGGCGAGCCCGCGCAGACGCGCCCCGACTCCTGGCACGAAGGATTCCAGGCCGGTTGCCCCGAGGAGAAGCAGGACGGATGCAGCGAACCACAGACGGATCCGGCGATCCGGTCGCAAGGCCCGGGCGAGTTCCAGGCGTTCGCCGGTGATGATGAGGACAAAGCCGGTGAGCCACCAGGGAACGAGGTCTGGAACCGTTGCACCGGCAAGCAGGAGGCAGCTGCTCACGAACCAGGACAGTGCACCGGCGAACATCACGGCATGATGTACGGATCGGGCGACCACGAGGAGGTACCCGAAGGTCAGCGTGAAGCAGAGAAGCGCGACCAGCGTGAGGCTGCGGCCGATCAGCGCCGGCGCGCCCGCAACCGACGCGAGTGCCGCGACGATCCCGGCGATCGGCGCCGCGAACAAGAAGCGGCGGCCCACCGCGACGGCCCGCTCCAGGCCGATCAACGTAACGAAGAAGCCGACGACCAGGAGCGGGCCGTGCTGCACGGTGAGCTGCGCGCGGTGCGGAAGGGGGATGTGCCAACCCATCCGAGCGAGACCAGCGAGGATCCCGAGCGCCGCCGAGAGGGCACCGAGGGCGATCGCTCCACGCGAGAGCCACACGGCGACACGACGTCCAGCTCGCTGATCCATCGCAGCGGGCCTTCTTTTTGTCAGCCAACCTTCCCGATACGCACCCGCCAGACCTGTGGACCACGCTCGAGGTAGTCCCACGTGAACTGTCCCGCTAGCTCTGCCTGGAACTGGTAGAAGAGCGGCTTGGGATCGTGATCGTTCACGAGCACGAAGGCCTGGCCGGGAGCAAGCGCCTCGAACGTGCGGAAAATCAGCGGGTGCCGCTGCGGCGGTGGGACATCGCGCACGTCGAGTTCGGTCTCGCTCGTGAGTTGCTCGTAGAGCGGGAGATAGACTTCCTCCTCCTTGTCGAGGTGCAGGCGAACGATGGCAGCCAGCTCGATCGCCTGACGGCGGAACTGCTGCTCGAGCCGCACGCGTTCCTCCGTCGAAGCGGTCGCGAAACTGGCGACCAGGCCACGAAGCTCATCGGCATAGCGGCGGATCGCTGCATGATCGAGTCGCATCGTCAGCGTGCGCTGGCCGGGCGGGATGGAGGGCTCGATCCGGTCGTAGAGCTCGCGTTCTTCCTCCTCAGCATGAGGCAAGAGCTCTTGGTGGAGAAAGCGCACGAATCGGTCCGGGTCGGTAACCGTTCCGTCTTCTGCCAGCAAGGCTGCCAGCTGGTCGTAGAGCGCTCGATGGTGCTGCCGAATCGCTTCAGCCGAGAGACGCATCGCGAACCTCCTGTGCTGCTCCAGCCGTCCGTTCCGACGCTCCAGTGCCAGGGACAACGAGACCGAGCGGCCCCACCGGGCCACCATCGGTCGCACGCGCGATGTCGGCCAGCGTCGTCTCGTCGAGGAAGCGCGCAACTGACTCGACGACAGCCAGCCAGCGGTCGTGCGCGACACAAGGGCGATCAGCGGGGCAGGTATCGCTGCCGAGCAAGCAGTAGCTGAGAAAGTGTGGGTCCTCGAAGAGCGTGACGATCTCGGCCAGTGTCACCCGCTCGGGTGGTCGAGCGAGGCGGAAACCACCCTCGCGTCCGCGTTGCGAGCGGAGGATGCCCGCACGCGCCATCGTATGGAGAATCTTCGTGAGGTAGTTGGCGGGAATGGCCGTGACCAATGCGAGGTCGCGTGCAGTCAGCCATTGGTCCGGATGCTGCGCGAGGACGATCGTTGCGAGCAGTGCATACCGACTCGTTCGCGAAAGCATCGGCCGCCTCCTTCACTGCCTGGAATATAGCACATGCACATGAGAATAGCAAGATATCCCGGTTACGAGCCTCTCGCGTCTCGGGAACACTGGAAGCACACTCGACGAGGCGACCACCGGTGCACGAGCGTCGATCGCTGCCCGTTTGGCTGTACGAACTGACCATGGCGACACTGGCCATTCTGACGGTCTGGCTTCTGGCGCTGCCGCACAGTCCGGAAACCGAGCTGGCGAATCGCGTCATCTGGAGCATCTTCGTGCTGGATGAGGTCGTGCGACTCGGTCGGGCTCCGGATCACAAACGATTCGTCCGCGGCCATCGCATCGAGCTGATCGCGACCCTTCCATGGGACTGGTTCCGCGCTGCACGTGTCCTGCGGCTCGTCCGTTTGCTTCGCGCTGGCGTTTGGATTTGGCGAGCGACGCGAGAACTCCGAGCGATTGCCCGACAAAATGGGCTCGCTTCTGTGCCCGCCTTAAGCGATATGGTCGCGCTCGGTGGCGCGACCTTCTGGCTCGTCGAGCCAGCCGTACACAGTTACGGCGAGGCACTCTGGTGGGCGATCGTCACCGTCACGACGGCCGGTTCTGAGGACATCGCTCCTCGAACAACAGCAGGGCGTATCGTTGCAGCAGTGTTGATGCTGGTCGGTATCGGCGTGATCGGTCTGTTGACGAGCAGCCTCGCAGCCTCTTTCCTCGGGGCTCGAGAGCATGCTGGGAATCCGACGATCGAGCAGATCCGCGAGCGACTGGCACACTGGGACGAGCTCGATCCCACGCAACGTCGCCAACTCGCGACGATGCTCTAGATCCTGGCGAACGAGAGCGCAGGCGCGCAGGCTCCTCACGGCCATTCAGCGGAAATCGTGCGAGAGCGTCCCGACCCGCCCAGCGACCGGGCCGAGCGGCCGGCCGAGTGGTCGCACTTCCTCAGCGACCAGGCTGGCCAGTGACCCCTCGCGCTCGACTCGCCCGTCGATCACCAGCACGGGTTGCCGACGGAGTATCGCCCGGTACTGCTCGCGCACCGGCGGCGGGACGATCACGTTGACGAGTCCGGTTTCGTCTTCGAGCGTGAGGAAGAGTACCCCGCGTGCCGTCGGTGGTGCCTGCCGGCAGACGACGAGTCCAGCGACGCGCGCCGATGCACCGTGCGGGAGGGTGCGCAACCGGGCTGCCGGGACAACACGCAGGATCCGCCGCTGCCGCGCGTACAGCTCCATGAGATGCCGGTCGAGGCAGAACCCGAGGATCGCATAGTCCAGAAACGTCTGCTCGACCACGTCCGGCCCGGTGAGCGTGACTGGTGGTTCGTCCGCCTCGAGCAGGCGCGCAGCGGATGTCCGCTCAGCTGCCACAGCAAGCAACTGCCAGAGCAACTCGCGGCGGCCGATACCGGGGGAGAGGGCGTCGAAAGCCCCCACAAGGACGAGCGCTTCCACCTGCTCGGGAGTGAGCGCAGCCCGACGCACCACATCAGCGGGATCACGGAAGGGACGGTCGGCCCGTGCAGCAACGATCCGCTCGGCCACTACTGTTCCGATACCGCGGACAGCAGCCAGGCCGAGTCGCACCGGCCCATGAACCGGATCACCTGACAGGGTCGTCCGTACTCCGCTTACGGTGACATCCGGTGGGAGAACACGGATACCGCGACGCAGGGCATCCCAGATCAAGACCTCCGGAGCGTAGAAACCCATCGGCTGGTTGTCCAGAAGCGCGCAGAGCAACGCAGCTGGGTAGTGTGCCCGCAACCAGAGCGTCTCGTAGGCCGTTCGGGCCAGCGCCGCCGCGTGACTCTTGCAGAACCCGAACTCGGCGAACGCTGCCATCTGTGCGAAGATCCGCTCGGCGATTGACCTCGGCACTCCGTTCCGTTCAGCACCGGCGAGGAAGTCGCCGCGCAACGCCTCCATCGCGGCCCGCGAGCGCTTGCTGCCCATCGCTCGGCGGAAAGCATCGGCCTGCCCAGCAGTCATGCCCGCGATCGCCATCGCGACCTCGAGCACCTGCTCCTGGTACAGGATCACACCGAGCGTCTCGCGCAAGATCGGCTCGAGCTTCGGATGGAGGAAGCGCACTGGCTCGATCCCCTGGCGCCGGCGGATGTAGGGATGCACCATCCCACCTTGTATCGGCCCGGGGCGGATGATCGCGACTTGCGCGATGAGATCCTCGAAACGTTCCGGACGCGTACGCGGCAGGCTCTGTTGCTGGGCCCGACTCTCGACCTGATAGGTGCCGATGGTATCCGCTTCCTGAAGCTGCCGGTAGACAGCCGGATCGTCGAGCGGGAGCCGCTCGAGGTCAATGCGGACACCGGTCGAGCGCTCGACGAGTTCGACCGCCTGGTGGACGACCGAGAGTGCGCGGACACAGAGCAGGTCGGTCTTGATGAGCCCGGCCTCCTCGATGTCCCGCTTGTCCCAACCGAGCACGATGCGACCAGGCATCCGGGACGGTTCGACAGTGGTGAGTTCGACGACCGGTCGGCCCGCGATCACCATTCCCCCGACGTGAACTGAAAGATGACGAGGAATGTCCTCGAGCTGTGGAGCCAGACGCACTAGCCAGGCGAGACGACGACGCTGGTCTTCGGACAGACGCGGCGCGAGCACCCGGGCGACCGCCGCGAGTGGCTCTCCGAGACGCCCTTGACTCCGCGCAAGTTCGTCGACGATCTCGGCCGGCAACCCGAGCACACGACCGAGATCACGGATCGCGCTCCGGGACTGAAACGTGACGTAATTGCAGACCATCGCCGCGTGCTCGACGCCGTAGGTGGCGTAGACATACGCGATCGCGCGTTCGCGGTCTTCGAGACCGAAATCGATGTCGATATCCGGCATGGAGGGACGTTCCTCGTTGAGGAAACGCTCGAAGAGCAGGCGATGGGCGAGCGGATCGACCTGCGTGATGCCGAGGCAGTAGGCGACGAGCGAATCGGCCGCTGAACCGCGGCCACGCCCGCGGAAGCGGTTCGCCAGATCGGCGCAAATGAGGAAGAACTCGGCGACGCCGAGCCGCTCGATGACGCCGAGCTCGTGTTCGAGTTGCCGGACGACCGTTTCGCTGAGTTCGCCGTAGCGGCGTCGCGCTCCTTCATAGGCTTGCCGCCGCAGGACCTGCATCGGTGTCTCGCCCGGTGGCACGAGGTGGGGGAGGGGTGGGAAACGAACCTGCCGGAAATCGAGCGAAACCTGGCAGCGTTCGGCGATGCGCAGCGTGTTCGCGACGGCATCCGGTACCGCGCAGAAGCGCTGGGCCATCGTCGCTGGAGCGACGAGCCGGTACGTTGCCGACGTCTTGCGCGCTGGATGGGGCGTATCGACCGTGATGCCTTCGCGGATGCAGACGAGGATGTCGTGCACCCACCAGCTCAACCGATCCAGGTAATGCACGTTGCCGGTCGCGACGACCGGTAAACCGGCAGCACGGGCGAGCGCCAGGAGCTCAGCACAGCGTTCACGGTCTCCCCGCTCGCCGTGATCCTGGAGTTCGACGAAACAGCGCTCGGTGCCAAAGAGGCGGCGGAGTCGGCGTGCCCAGGCCCAGGCAGCCGCTCGCCCACCGCGTTCGAGTGCACGAGCGAGCGGTCCCTGGCGGCACCCGGTGAGGACGATGAGACCGTCGTGATAGTCAGCCAGCCACTGCCAGGGTAACGCAACCGCTCGTCGCTCGGCTGAACCAGCGAGTGCAGCCTCCGTCCCGTCCGGTCCCTCGGGCGTCGGCCAGCCGAGTCGCGCCGCCGAAAGCAGCCGGGAGAGCGTCGCATACCCGCGTTCGTCTTCGGCCAGGAGCGTGAGATGGCTCCCGTCCTCCATCGTCACTTCGGCACCGACGATCGGGTGGATACCGGACCGTTCGGCAGCGCGGACGAAGCGCACGACACCGTGTAACGCATCGTGGTCGGTGAGGGCGAGGTGCTCGTAGCCGAGCGCTGCTGCTCGTTCGACCAGCTGCTCGGGATGACACGGTGCGTCGAGGAGCGAAAAACACGAGTGCACGTGCAGTTCGGCATACGGCGCGGTCACGGGCGCGCTCCTTCAGTCGATTCGACCGACGAGTCGCCAGGTGCGATCGCTCGTCTCCCAGCGGAGAAGCAGCCGCTGGCCATCGGCGAGTTCGACCCAGAACACCCACCGGTGCCGCTCCTCCGGCCACCAGAGATCGATCCGCTCCCAGTGCCCGCCACGGACGATCCGCATCCGCCGGCCGGCTCCGTCCAGCCACCAGCCGCTCGCGTGCCGGTGCAACCGCACCGGTTCACCAGCGAGCGGGTGCAGATGCTCCGCACCGGCGACACGCCAGCGGAGTTCAGGTAACGGTGCAGCCGGGCAGTACTCGAGGAGACGGACGACTCGCCCGGGTGCCTGTCGTTCCACTCGGTGCCGGAGCCGCTCGCGCTCTGCCTGCCGAGCGAGCGTCGCCTCGCCGAGCAAGGTCGGCTGGAACGGCGGAACGGAGTCATGTTCCTCGAGGATCAGGTGGAGCGACGCGATCGGCTGGGCGAGCGGGAGCCGAGCCGCGAGCGCCCGGGCTGCAGGAGCGAGATCCTGAGCGGTACGGAGCGGTCGCGGGAAGCGTCGAGACCGCACCTCGGCGTGCCCACGCTCGTCGACGAACGCGACAGCGAGGCACCAGGCAGCATGGCCGAGGAACGCGAGTGCACGGGCAGCTCGTTCGCAGAGCGTTTCGAGGGCGGCGACGAGGCCATCCTGTGTCATGGCCGGTGGCTCGAGCGTGCATGTGAACCGGAGTGGCTCGCTCGGGGCCTGCCCGCGGAAGGGAGTTGGATCGTCTCCACAGGCCAGCCGGTGCGCGCGCAGCGCCTCCGCACCGAAGCGCTGGCGCACGCTAGCCGGCGGAAGATCGGCGAACTGGCCGATCGTCGTGATACCGAGCGCACGGAGTCGTTCCTGAATACGGCGCGGCAACGGCAGCCATGCGAGCGGCAGTGGGCGGAGGAAGGTGCGTGTCTCCGGCTCGGGTACCACGATGACCTCGCCCGCAGCAGCGAGTCGAGCAGCGACCGCTGCGATCCACGGTGCGCGAGCGATGCCGATCCGTCCCGCACCGCCAGCGCATGTGACCGCAGCGAGGATCGCTCGACCGTACTGTTCCTCGCTCCCGTACAGCAGTCGGATGCCACCAGACTCGAACCACACACCGTGCCCTTCTGGATCTACCTGCAGGGCCGGGGTAAGCGGGGCCAGGAGTTCAGCGAGCGAGCATGCAGGTAGACGATCGATCGCTAGATACCCAACGCGCACGGATCTCCTCCTCGAGTCGGGACCAAAGCACCGGATCTTCCGCGAGACGTGCTGCAGCAGCCTCGCGCGTTCGCCCGAGAACCGTCTCGGCAAAGAGCAAGCCGAGCGGGTGCTGGGCGATGAGGCCACTCTCGAGCGCGAGGTCGATCCGCTCGAGAGCGACGCATACCCCCTCGCGGAAGCGCAACTCGACCGGCACCGGTGGATCGCGCGGCGGCCAGCGAGGGCTGCGCTCGAGACGGAGACGGACGCGCAAGCCGTCCGGGAGACCAGGAGCTGCAAACGGCCCAACGCGCCCGAGCTGCGCGAGCGGCTCCAGGCGAAGCCGCACCTGTGCTGCTGTTAGAGCAGGCTCGTGCGTCCGGTCGCGCACGACGACGAAGGCAGCTGGCGTACCGCGCAGGAGCGGCCGGAGCTGACGCAGGCCGCGCGTGAGTTCCGGCCGCGACGCGAGATGCGGAGGGAGGTCGAGCACGACGAGATCGAGCGCACCGGACAGAACGAGAAGCCGCGCGAGTTCGAGCGCCTCGTGGACGGATTGCGGCAGAGCGACGAGAAGATCGAGGACATCGACGCCCCAGCGGTGCAGCCGATCGAAGTCCACGCTATGCGCCGCATCGAGGTAGGCAACCCAACCACCGCCGCGCTGCACAGCCCGGACGAACCAGCCAGCCAGTGTCCGCTTGCCGGAGTAGGGCGGACCAGCGAGTTCCATCAGCCGGCCACGAAGAAGACCACCGCCGAGTGCGAGATCGAGCCCGAGGAGACCGGTCGGGAGCACCCGCGGATCGCCGGGAAGCACACGCTGCGGATCCGAGATGGGCGGTGCGCAGGTTGCGGGCACGCACTGCCAGTCGAGCAGCACGTGTGGACCGAAGCGCTCGATGATGAGCTGACGGAGACGAGCGATCCGCTCACGACGGGGATCGGCCAGGCGAGCGACCTCGCCACGCACCGCTCCCGGGGCCGGAGCCTCTTCGCTGACAGCGCTTCTCGTCCCTCGAGCGGAACCACGCGATCCCGGCACGTGTCCCCCTTCCCGCGCCGAATGTCGCACATTCGTTCGTATGCATCGTAATCGAACACCTGTTCGCAGTCAAGAGTTGCCTGATGGGCACAGAGCGAACGGCGTGTTCGCTGCCCAGCTCGCCTCGGTGGCTGGGCACAGTATCCCGTTGCGACCGGCCAGGCAGCGCGACGCCCCTGCGTCACCGTGCGGCTGGCCGGCCATCTCGCATCCGAGATCCGGTGTTCACCGGTGCGCAAGAATCGCACGACCACGCTGCGGTTGCCTCTTATTAGGGGCATCCGTGTATCCTGTCTGCTATCTGCTGGCAGATCGATGCGTGCAACGGGAACGGGCGGAGGATGCATCTGCGCGACACTGACGAGCAGCGATCGCCACGACCGACCGTCGAGGACGCGACGCGCGAGCGGACCGATCATCTCGGAGAGGTCGCGCGTGTCGCGCTCAAACTCGGCTGCCTCGCCTTCGGTGGACCAGCTGCTCATATCGCGATGCTGCGCGAGGAAGTGGTCGTTCGCCGACGCTGGCTGAGCGAACAGCACTTCCTCGACCTCCTCGGCGCCACCAACCTGATCCCCGGCCCGAACTCGACCGAGATGGTGATTCACTGCGGGTATCTGCGGGCCGGTTGGCGCGGGCTGATCGTTGCCGGGGTGCTCTTCATCCTGCCCGCTGCGCTGCTGGTGCTGGTGCTGGCCTGGGCGTACGTCCGCTGGGGTTCGTTGCCCGAAGTCGGGTGGGCCCTCTACGGCATCAAACCGGTCATCATCGCGATCGTCGGCCAGGCACTCTGGGGTCTGTCCCACACCGCAGTGCGCAGCGTCTTCCTGGCCGCAGTCGGACTAGCGGCGCTGGTCCTGTACTTCCTCGGAATCAACGAGATCGTGATCCTGTTCGGCGGAGCGATCGTGGTCCTGCTGGTGCGCCTCGGGCAGCGGTGGAGCGGTGGCTCGGCTGCGGTGCTGGTGTCGCTCGGGAGCCTGCCGCTTCCCACACTCTCGCTTGCCACCGCAGGGGCGGTACCGGTGAGTCTGCTGCAGCTCTTCCTCACGTTCCTCAAGATCGGTGCGGTGCTCTACGGCAGCGGGTACGTGCTCCTGGCCTTCCTGCGACGTGACTTCGTCGAGCGCCTCGGCTGGCTCACCGATCAGCAACTCCTGGACGCGATCGCCGTCGGGCAGTTCACACCCGGTCCGGTCTTCACGACGGCGACGTTCGTCGGATATCTCGTGGCTGGACTGCCGGGCGCGGTTCTGGCAACGGTCGGCATCTTCCTACCCGCTTTCGTGTTCGTCGCCGCGATCCAACCCTTCGTGCCGCGCCTCCGGGGCTCCCGGTGGACGGCACCGCTTTTGGACGGCGTGAACGTGGCTGCGCTCGCGCTGATGGCGGCCGTCTCCTGGCAACTCGGCCGGGAAGCGATCGTCGATCCACTGACGGCCGCACTGGCGCTGGCCTCGCTCGTGCTCCTGCTCCGTTTCAGAGTGAACTCCGCCTGGCTGGTGCTCAGCGGCGGGGTCATCGGCTTCCTGGCGCGGCTGCTCAGCGGATGACGGCGCGTTCGTAAGATGGAGTCGATCATCGGCCCGATCCTCGTCCTGGCCCTGATGGATATGGTGAACCCATCGGCCATCGCGGTGACGATCTCCCTGTTGCTCACGAGCGCCGGCGCTCACATCCGGGTTCTGAGCTACGCTCCGGGGATGTTCGCCACTTACCTCGTGACCGACCGCGTGCTGATGCTGGGGTACGTGCAGCCGGTGCTGGAGGGCCCAGCAGCGGTTGTGATCGGAGGGGCGATCGGGACCGTCCTCTTCGCCTACTCATGGATCATGCCGCGTACCGGGCAGAGGGAGGCGCTCGTTCCCGCGGCGCTGATCGCACGCGGTGGCACCGACACGATGGTCGAGATAGTCACCGCGGTACCGTATCTCGGGGTGATCGCGCTGATGACGCGGGCTGGGCTGCCGGCCGCACAGTGGCTACCGATTCGCTCCTCTACACGGGCTCTTCGTCATGCCACCGGTCGGTCTGATGCCAGCCTTTATGACGACAGGTCGGTTCCTGAAGCCGTATTCCGAGCGGCTCGGCCGGTGGATCACGCGCAACGCTCGCGAGGGGTTGGGCTGGGTGCTCGGAGCGATCGGCTTCCTCATGCTGCTGGGCGCCGCACTGTCCTTCGAGTTCTTCGGCTCGCGGATCATTCCGACCAGCGCTGAGCCGTGTGCGCTGCCGGCTCTGCGCCCTGTATGGCATCGATACGCGCGGCCCCGCGACATGGCCTTCGGAATCGTTCGGCCTATTCTACGCATAAGCTCACTTATGCGCATAGATTCGGTGGGCATCCTCCCGTGCGTTTCGCTCTCTCCACCGAGTGCCGCTTCCACGCCCGCCGAGGGCTGTGGCTGGTGGTGATGACTGTTCGCCGCGGCCAGCGCTGTTCCAGCTGTGCCGCAGCCCGATCCGCTCGTTTCCGGCGAACGCTGCCAATGGTGCGTGATCGATCGCACGGGGCACTGTGCGCTCAGGACGCGCGATCTCCAACAGTTGGCTCACCTGGGGCAAGACGCCAGCTCGGTTCGACAGACACCACGCAGTTCCCGTCGCGAGAAGCCGGTTTCGCTTGCGAATCGGCCAGCGCGTGCGGCCAGCGACCGCTCGCGCACGCCCTGCACGAACGCATACCGCTTGACGGGATCGCCGATCCGCTCTATCGTCAAAAGTGAAGGATCCTGATCTTCCGTCAACAGCAAGGGACGGCGCGCTATGGTGCGTTCGCGGCCCACTCGCACACTCAGCACCGGCGAGCGGATTCTCCAGGCGCTCGAGCTGATCGTCGGTGCCCAGCCCGATCTTTCCGTGAAAGAACTCGCCGCCCAGCTCGGTGTCAGTCTCTCGACCGCCTACCACCTCGTGCACACGCTCGCCGTCGCCGGCTACGTGGTGATCAAGCCGCACCGCAGCTTGCGCGCTGGCCCAGCCCTCTACCGGCTCCTCGAGCGCCTACCGCGACCGCACGACCGCCCCGAGGCGTTCGAGCCCCTGATCGACGAGATCGGGCGGATCACCGGCTGTCGCGCGTACTTGGCTGCCTGGCACGACCGGGATGTGGAAGTGCTCTACGTGCACGGGCGACGCGGCGTCCGGGAACTGCCTGGCCTCGGCCGTGGTTTCCGTGGTGCCGCGCACGCACTCGCACTGGGCAAAGTCCTGCTGGCCGGTCGTGACCGACGCGAGTGGCCGGACTACCTGGATGCTGATCGGTTTCCTTCCTGTACCCCGTTCACGCTGACCGATCCCGCTCGCCTCCACCACGAACTCAAAACGGTCCGGCAACACCAGATCGCGTACGACCGCGAGGAGTTCGCGCTCGGGTCCTGTTGCCTCGCTGTCCCCTTGACCCCAGTAACGCACGAACCCGCACGCCTCGCCGTCGGGATCAGTCTCCCGCGTCGACGTTTCGAAGCGGAAGGCGAATTGGTGAGCGCGCTCGTGCGCCAGGTCACTCGACTGCACGCTTTTGGCACATAGTGCCAAAAGCCGCTGCGATCTCTTGTCTCCCTCCGCCTTCTCGTCTACGCTGAGGTACAGCACAGCGGGTCATCGGGTCTCTCTTCCGTCGGTCCGGGAGGCGGTATGGACCGAGCTGTCCTGTGGGAACGGCTCGACTCTGTGCTCGATCCGGAACTCGACGAATCGATCGTTCGCCTCGGCTTCGTGCACGCGCTGGAAGAGACGGGCGATACGGTTCGTGTGGTGCTGCGCTTGCCGACTTACTGGTGCTCGCCGAATTTCGCCTATCTCATGGTGGACGGGGTGCGCCGCGCCCTGGCGGACGTACCAGGGATTCGCTGCGTCCGCGTCGAACTCGAGGACCACTTCGCCAGTGAGGTGATCTCCAGCGGCGTCACTGCCGGCCGATCCTTTTGCGACCTCTTTCCGGACGAGGCGCACGAAGACCTCGACGAACTCCGCCATCGGTTTCTCGTCAAGGGTTATCTGAGTCGCCTGCTGGTCCTGGTCCAGGCGTTGCGGCAAGCCGGCGCACTCGTCGTTGAACTCACGGCAGCGCCTCTCGGTGCCCTCGAAATGTGCGGCGACGCTGCCTGGCTGCGGACGACCGATGCGCGTCGCGGTCCGTTTCGTGCACGGATCGCTGCACGGTACATCGCACGTCGCACGGAACTCGGGCTACCGGTGGACGACGGTTCGCCGCTGCTCCTCCGACCGGACGGCGAGCCGATCGGGGCTGAGGAATTCGAGGAGGAACTCCGGCGGCTGCGCGCGACGGTCGTGAATCTGCGCGCTAGCACGGCGCTCTGCGAGGCACTCCTCTCCAGTCGACAGCGGTGGTGGCACGGAGCAGGACAGGAGGTGCGACGATGATCACCATCGATGGACAAGAGGTCTTCGTCATCGACGGGCACATCCACTTCTGGGACGGAAGCCCGGAAAACTGGCGCAACCAATGGGGCGAAGCCTGGATCAAGTGCTTCTACGATTACCACCTGGCGCTCAGCCCCAAGGAGGCCGTGTGGCCGTTCGAGAAGTTCGCAAAGTACAGCGAAGAGGATGCCATCCGCGACCTCTTCATCGAGGGCCACGTCGACATGGGTATCTTCAACTCGACCTATCTCCGGGAGTTCTTCAAGAACGGCTTCAATACGCATGAGCAGAACTACGTCCTCGCTCAGAAGTACCCCGACCGCTTCATCCTCTGCGGGTCGTTCGATCCTCGCTGGGGCGAGGCGGGCTTCGATATCTTCCGGCGGATGGTCGAGCAGTATCCGATCCGCGGCCTGAAGCTCTACACCGCCGAGTGGTACAACGGATCACGCGGCTGGAAGCTCTCCGACCCGATGGCCTACCGCTATCTCGAGCTGTGCCGCGAGCTGGGCATCAAGAATATCCACGTGCACAAAGGGCCAACGGTCTACCCGCTCAGCAAAGATGCTTTCGACGTCCACGATATCGACTACGCAGCGACGGACTTCCCCGACCTCAACTTCATCGTCGAGCACGTCGGTCTTCCACGCCTCGACGATTTCTGCTGGATCGCCAAGCAGGAGAAGAACGTCTATGCCGGTTTGGCCGTGGCGAGCGCCTTCATCGCGACGCGCCCACGCTATTTCGCCGAGATCATGGCCAACCTGCTCTACTGGGTCGGCGAAGACAAAATCCTGTTCGGCAGCGACTACGCGATCTGGACACCCAAGTGGATCGTCGAAGCCTTCGCCCGCTTCGAGCTGCCAGAGGACATCAAGCAGGAGTACGGCGTCGACCTCACGCCGCAAGCCAAGCGGAAGATCCTGGGCGAGAACGCAGCGCGGCTCTATGGTATCGATATCGAGGCCCAGAAGGCGAAACTCGCCAAGGATCCGATCGGGCAGCAACTGGCGGCTAGCCAGGCAGCATGAGGCGACGCTCGGGAATGGACGGTGGGCTGGGGACCGAGGCGACCCGGCCCACCTGGCGCGGGAAGAAGGGAGTCTCAGGATGCTGGCAGCGCGACTCTATCGCTACGACCCGTCGATGCAGGAGGAACTGCGACTCGAGCAGGTTCCGGATCCGACCATCCAACAACCGGACCAGGTGATCGTTCGCATCGTTGGCGCTGGCTTGTGCCGCACCGATCTCCACATCATCGAGGGGGTCTGGCGCCCGATCCTCGATCCGGAGGGGAAACTCCTCCCGTACACGCTCGGCCACGAGAACACTGGGATCGTGGAAGCGGTCGGCAGTGCCGTGCGCAGCGTGCGCGTCGGGGATCGGGTCATCTGTCATCCCCAGGCGACCTGTGGTCTGTGTCTCGGCTGCCGGGTCGGGGAGGATATGTACTGCACAAACGCGCGATTTCCGGGGCTCGATTCGGACGGTGGTTTCGCCGAGTTTTTGGTGACGACCGAGCGCGCGCTCGTCAAGGTGCCCGAGGACGTTGACTTGGTCGACATCGCTCCTCTGGCGGATGCTGGGCTGACTGCGTATCGTGCCGCGAAACGCGCCGCGCGGATCGCCCCACCAGACAGCTTGGTCGTGATCATCGGGATCGGTGGGTTGGGGCACATCGCCTTGCAAGTCCTGCGTGCCCTGGCCGGTGTACGGATCGTCGCAGTGGATCGCTCGTCACTCGCGCTGGAGCGAGCCAGAGAACTCGGCGCCGATCACGTCCTTCCCGGTGGGCCGGACCTGGTGCAGCACGTACACGAGCTGACTGGAGGTGGTGCCCACGTCGTGCTCGATTTCGTCGGTGAACAAGGCGTCGAGCAGCAAGGCTGGCAGATGCTGCGCAAAGGTGGCACCCACCTTATCATCGGCTACGGGGGCACGCTCGAAATTCCGACCGTGCGGATGATCTTCGGCGAGCTCACCGTCGCCGGGAGCCTCGTCGGGAACTACAAGGAGCTGGTCGAGCTGATCGACCTCACCGCACGGGGCAAGGTGCGTGTTTTCACCCAGCGCTACACGTTGCAAGAGATTAACCGTGCGATCGACGACTTCAAGCACGGCCGCTACTTCGGGCGAGCGGTCATCACACCTGCATGATCACCGGATCGACCTCATGAGGTCCGGGACGGACGCGGCTTGGTTCGCTTCCGTCCCGGCTTCGCTCGTACCCGCAGCATCGAACGGGCCGCCAGGTATACACGTCACACAATGAACGCAGGAGAACAGCTCTGCACTCTTCCCACCGGACCGCGTGGTGGTTGGGGCACCGCGGGCGATCGTCGTTCGAATGAGACAGCGGGGATTGCTCGGCCTGTGCATCCTTCTTGCGTTCACGCTTCTCGCTGCCGGGAGACGACGAACGGAATGACGACAGGCATCCTTTCGTTCGACGATCCAGGCTTCGAGGCGAGTCGGGAGTTCGAGCCGTTCCCGGCCGCGCGGTTCGAGCTGTTCCTCGAAGCAGCAGCCGCGCAGGCGTTTTTGTTGGAACTTCCGATTCCCGCGGCCGAGCAGGTACACCAGCGCGTCGCCCCGATGGACGAGCATGACGGGGTCGTCATCGTGTTCCTCGGCACGACACCGAGCGACCGCTACCGGGCGCGTATCGTGGAAGTACGTATCGCGCCGGGCAACGTCGAGGTCGTGATCGCGACCCACGCACCCGAGCGACTGGAGCAGACAGTCGTCTATGGCTATCCCGTCGATGCTCGGCGTCTTCCGCGATCCGTCCTACCTGAGCCACCTTTCGATGTCGTCTATCGCTCGGTAAGCGGCAAGGAGTGGTTCCGCCAGACCGGTGTCCGTCCGGTGATCGCGGCACGCGACGTGCCGCGTGAAGACGAATTGGGTGACACGGTGTTCGTTGCCGGCGAGATTCGCCGGGAGTATCAGGAGGGCCTGTCTACCGGACGGGTCATCGTTCGTGAGCACGCTGCCGTTTCTTTTGTGGTCTACTGGGTTCCCATCGACCAGGGGCATATCCAGCTGTACACGACGCTACCGCTCTGGCTTATCCATCGCGGGCAGTGGGCTCCGATTTGCCTGCTCACCGAGCGCACACCGGAAGAACTCGTCGCAGCATTTCCCGGTGACCCATGGTCGATCGTGACATTCCGCGGTACAGCGGTACGACTCGGTAGCTGGCCCCCACCAGACCCGCTCGCACTGAACAGGACTGCGGTACCGGACAACGCCTGGCTGGCATGTGTCTCCGCTGGACGCAGCGAGACGGCGCCGGACGACTGGCTCGGTACGGAGGTTGTCGACCTCTACCCGGTACGGCTCGTGGAGCGAGAGCTGTACACTATCGAAGTCGTGGAGGTGAAGCCGTTCCTCAGTGATGTGCTGGTGCGGATCCGCTTGCACCCACCGAGCGATGCTGTACCGCTGGAACTCCTCGTCCTCGGTCCACCGCTCGTCGAGACGAACTCAGGCGAACAGCGTCTGCTCGCAGCATACCTGTATGACGGCTTCGACCGCGAGCCGAGTCAGCTCGATTATGCGATCTCGCTCCACCGCGACGAAACAGGGCAGTTTTTCACGTGGCTTCTCGCGCCGGCAACGAACGAGTTCACCCTCGTTCTCCGCCTGACGACGTGCACTGCTCGCGGGGGTCGACCGCGCAATCTGTCGACCTGGAACCCGCCGGCTGGCATCGAGTGCGACACGATAACAGCCGTGCAAGCTTTCTACACGCATCGTGACTTCTTACGAACATTCGGTCCCGGGAAAAGCCGATCGAGTTCCGGTTCGCAATCCGCTCGCCGGCAGGCTGGCGCTCGGAGCCGTTCACGGTGAGGCTACCCTGAGGTCTGGGGAGATACGGCGAGAAGCGAGTGCGCTGGGAAAAGAACGACCCCGGTGTGACCGGGGCCTGACTCGATCATGGTAGCGGGGGTGGGATTCGAACCCACGACCTCTGGGTTATGAGCCCAGCGAGCTGCCACTGCTCCACCCCGCGGTATGGCGAGCGGAGTGTTCGGATCGTCGGCTCAACCGTGCGCGCAGCGGCCTCGCCTCCCACGCGGTTGCCCGCGCAGTACTCTCCGGCGCTGGTGCGGGGCACGACCCGGTTCGGAATGGTTCGGGGTGTTGCCACACCGCTCTCGGCCACGCGCACGGCTGAGCCGGCGATCCGAGTGAGGCGCCTTGCGCTCGATCCGCTCGACTGTGCCGGTGCACTGAGCGTATCCCGGAGGAGGACGGACTGGCCTCGGCCATGAGGACGGCTCGGCTCCAGTCGGTTACCCGCTGTCCACCTGCCGCCTCGCTACCGGGTCATCTCCCCGGGGCCTTACCCCCA